>Ga0180433_10009081_pt1 | contig 12231 bp, 13 predicted proteins | sample SS_ome_8_FD_132980 | JGI IMG/M metagenome (GOLD analysis project Ga0180433, IMG submission 132980) | Hypersaline lake sediment archaeal communities from the Salton Sea, California, USA - SS_1_D_1 metaG | ecosystem: Environmental > Aquatic > Non-marine Saline and Alkaline > Hypersaline >... | reverse complement strand
GGAAAGATCTCCTTCGTCTCTCAAAGCGGCAATGTGGGGGCCAACATGCTGGGATGGACTATGAACCAGGGCATCGGCTTCGGCAAGTTCGTGGGAAGCGGCAACGAGGCCGTCCTGCATGCTGAGGACTATATTGAATATTTCGGCGACGATAAAGAGACCGACCTGATCCTGGCCTACCTAGAAGGAGTCGATAACGGCCGCAAATTCATGCAGGTAGCATCCTCCACCTGTCTCAAGAAACCAGTGATCGTGTTGAAATCCGCCCGAACGGATGAAGGCGGTAGAGCGGCCATGTCCCACACCGGCTCCATGGCCGGCGCGGATGCCATCTACGAAGCGGCATTCCGCCAGAGTGGCGTCATAAGGGCGGACACCTCTCAGGAGATGCTGGACCTGGCCAAATCCTTCGGCAGACTACCCCTCCCTCGCGGCGATCGCCTGGGAATCCTAACCTTGGGCGGCGGCTGGGGGGTCATCGCCACAGATGCCACCGCCTCTGCGGAACTTCAAATGGCCGAGCTGGACGACGATGTTATGAGAGTCTGCAACGAGTTGTTACCTCCCTTCTGGAGCCACGGCAATCCCGTAGACCTGGTGGGCGATATACACATGGATACCCATATACAGATAATGGAGGCCATGGTGAGGTCGCCAGACATCGATGCCATGGTGGTCCTGGGCTCGTTGGGCACAAGCCCTATGATCGGATTGACCGTCCTGGTATCGGAAAAGGTTGTCAGGAGCATGAGCGATGAGGCGTTGAAGGGCTTCATATCAGAGCTGAGAAATCGCAACCGCCGTTTCCTCAGGAAGGCCCATGAGCTTATGAACACCTATATGAAGCCCATTGTTTTCGTGGAAATGCAGTTCGTTGGCGAGGAGTACTTGAGGGACCTGGAGTCGGGAGAAAGCGTTATCTTTACCGCTCCGGAGAAGGCGGCCGGCATCCTGGCCAAAATGTTGGAATACCAGCGATACCTGAAACGAAAAGGAAGGGACATAGACGAGGCCAGGGTATAAAACAACGCCCCTCGGGGCGTTGTTTATTCTCTGGTATAGAAGTCCTTCTTCTACGGGCTCTCCGTAAATCTGGGCTTCAATTTCTCCGGGTTCCAGACAGTATAAATATCCTCGTCTGGACAATTGGGCAGCGGCTCGCTGTCGTCAGAGTGCTCGAGCTCGTAGCCGCACTTATCACAGTAATACTTACCCGCAGGAGCTTTTTCTCCTGTGGTCAAAACCTCGTCGGTTTCCGCCATGTAGTTCACCTCCATACTTCAACTTGACGGAAGGCGTTACCTTACGTCCCGGGGACAGGCCATCCTCCATTCTGTTAGCTTCCAGCCCTTTAGTCAACCCCGAGGCAGGCAGGAGTAGGATGGAGATAATTGACGTACGTATTATATGAAGAGGTCAGGAATTGCCCAGAATGCCTTTGACTGTTTCCAGGAGCTCTCCGATAGTGAAGGGTTTCACCAGGCAGGCCTCGACCTTGATCTTTCCCTCCTTCTCAATCTCCTCCACCGCCCGTTTCATGGCCGATATGATAATCACCGGGATGTTGACCATCCCCTCCTTGCTCTTTATCTTCTTGTACACCTCGATCCCGTCAACGTGGGGCATCATAAGGTCAAGCAGAATAAGCTCGGGCTGGATGTTTTCCAGGTGTTGAATGATCTCCCTGCTCTCGGTGAAGCCGGCCACGCGATAGCCGTGTTTCTGCAGGATGATCGACACAAGGTCGATCATATCCGGGTCGTCCTCGATATAGGCTATGGTCTTCATTTTTGTAAGCTCCTTTTGCGACCAAAGACCTCATATAATTTATCGTTATTATCGCTGGTCACCTTGAGGATGCTTGCCATAAATAACAACATATGGTATTTGCTTATCGCTATCCTGACCACATCCAAACTCCCTACAGGCCGCGCATATGCTCCGGTCTGAGCATCTCCGGTCGCTGCAAAGCAGCATCTATCCTACTCAACAAGGCCTCTTTATCCCTGCTGAGAACCCCTTTTAATGGGAGATAATTAGAGGCGTGATTGGTACGGAAAACACAATCGCTCAACTCGCAATGCTCCAGGAAAAGCCTCAATTCCGCCAGGAGTCCCTGCTGCGACGGCAGCTGAAAACCTCCCGACTCCAGCTCATCCGAAAGGGGAGTCCCCGGCACCACCATCAAGGTCAGGGCGCTGAGGTAATTCGGATTCATGCTGGAAACGGCCTGGGCGCTGGCAATGGCATGTCTCTGCGACCCCTCTCTTCCTCCCAGGCCCAAGAGCACGATAACAGATACTTCTATGCCGCTTTTCTTGGCCTTAGTAACGGCATCGATCATCTCTTGGCTTGTATCCTTCTTACGCACCTGTCGCAATACCTGGTCATCCCCGCTCTCCAGGCCCATATAGACTATCCCCAGACCAAGGCGGCGAAGTTCCTCCAGCTCCGTCTGGCTTTTTGCCATTATGTCACTGCCATTGGCGTAGACGCCTATTCGTTCAAGGCGGGGGAAGGCGTCGTTTAGGGCTTTCAGTATGACTTTCAGCCTGGTCATGGGAAGGCACAGGGCGTTTCCGTCCGCCAGGAACACCCTGTCGGTATTAGGGATCATACGTGAGGCCTTGTCAATATCCTCCAGGATCTCATCGGTGTCGCGATGGGAAAAGCGTATTCCATTATAGGTAGGGCAAAAAGTGCAGGCGTTATGGGAGCATCCATATGTCACCTGCAGGATGTAGCTATCAGCCTCGCTGGGAGGCCGGATGACCACTCCCTTATATCGCATTCTCCTCCCTCAACCATGGGTGCGAAGTGATATCGCAATTAAAAAAGTATAGCATGAAAGGCAATTTTTGGCTTGTAGAGAGGGCGCCAGCCTTTTAATCTTCAGCCCGGTCTCCGCCGTCCTCTCCCAGTACATCCCGGATGGTCCTGGGCCGCCCTCTGGAATCAGCCCTGGTCTGTTCCTTGAATAGAAGCTGTTTAAAGCGATCATTGAGTTCTCGCCCCACCTGCGGTCCAATGCGAGCGGTGAGGAAATTATACGTATCGAGTGCCACATTGGGCTCGTCCGTCTCGTAATACTCAAATCCCGCCTTCTCCAGATATTTTAAGAGCATGCGGCGGTAATCCTTCTTCGTCAAAGCGCTGGAGCCAAGATCCCAATGCCAGGTATACCCGGTGCAGATAACGATCTTGTCGTCGAAAAAGGGGTCGCTTAGCCCGCTTTGCATCATCTTGTTCGCAATTCCCATCGAGCGCCATCCTCTGCTCACCTCGATGGCCATGGCTTCGATCAATCCCTTGCCGGAGAGCTTTCCCCATCTTTCCGCGGCGGATGGTGGAGCTATGGCCACAAAGCCCACTATCTTCCCATCCTCCGTATAAGCGACTATAACGTTGCCCTCACCCCCCTCAGCGATACGCTGCAGGGCCTTCAATTCCCTCGAAGGTGGGTAATGTGGAGCCGCGAAGGACCCCATGCCCTCGTCCAATTGGAGCGAAGCAATGAAATCCAAGGCGGCCTTCTCCCTTACCCAGATCCTCCCCCGGGGAGTATCGATGAAGCTTTCACCCTTTTCCGTTCTCTCCATCACAGGCCTTTCCCTGCAGCAACCGCGGGCCATGCATGAGCTCCTCTGCAGCTGCACTGAGAACCATATTGCATTTGGTTATAATATACCCGCCCTTAACCATAAGACCTGCGAGATATAAACGGAGTAGCAATGCGCTGCTCATTATGGAAAAGGTATTCGACCACTTCAGTATATGTAGCGGTCGATAGGACATGCGGCGGAGGTTTGCACCTTTCTTGGCTGGGTATACTGAGCAAGCGAGACGTTTAGCCAAGGTACGGCATCCCGCCTTTTTGTAATAACGTCAGGAGAGGAGAAGGAAAATGTATGTTAAAGACTATATGACCCCCGATCCCATCGTTCTCGCTCCCGACGACACCCTGCGTAGAGCCCGCCAACTTATGGAGGAGCACCGCCTGCGGCGCTTTCCGGTATTGGATGAGGGGAGGCTGGTGGGGATAGTCACGGACAGAGACGTCAGGTCTGCGGGTATGAGCTCGGCAGTGATGCAGGAGAGGAGGTACGTGGAATACGTTCTGGACCGTATCCAGGTCGGAGGTATAATGACTCCTCATCCCATCACCGTTAATCCCGAAACGCCCATAAAAGAGGCCGCCGCTCTCATTCTGGAGAAGAAAATAGGCGGGCTTCCCGTAGTGGATGGAGAAGAGCTGGTGGGCATGATCACGGAAACCGACCTCATCAAGGCCCTTATGGCCCTGGTGGGCAAAAACCCACCATCCTGACCAGGCCAGCCGGCGATAAAGCGGTCGTCCAGCAATGCATTGACACCTCTCCTCCCCGATGCTAGTTTTTCCTTAAAGGTAATAACTAGGGAGCTATGAACCATGATCGTAGTGATGTCAAGAGGCGCCAGCCGAGAAGAGATCGATGCGGTGTTGCGCAAGATAGAGGAGTTCGGCCTTCAAACCCACCCCATATACGGTGTGCAGAAAACGGTTATCGGGGTAATCGGGGATGATAAGACCAAGATAGTGGAGACCATGGCCGGATATCCCGGCGTGGAGCAGATAATCCCTATACTGAAGCCCTACAAGTTCGCCTCCCGGGAAACACATCCCCAAAACACCGTGATCGATGTCTCCGGGGTAAAGATCGGGGGCGACGATGTGGTGGTAATGGCCGGACCCTGCGCCGTGGAGAGCCGTGAGCAGATCATGAACATCTCCCGCCTGGTCAAGATGGCTGGGGGGTTGATATTACGCGGCGGAGCGTATAAGCCCCGCACCTCACCCTACAGCTTCCAGGGTCTGGGCGAGGAGGGACTTCGCTACCTGGCCGAGGCCAGGGACGAGACGGGCCTTCCCATAGTCACCGAGATCACCGACCCGAGAAAGATCGACCTGTTCATCGAGTACGCGGACATCATCCAGGTAGGGGCACGTAATATGCAGAATTTCGTCCTCCTCACCGAGATCGGGCGTAGCGGTCATCCCGTTCTCCTCAAGAGGGGCCCGAGCTCGAAGATCGAGGACCTGCTGCTGGCGGCCGAATACATCATCAAGGAGGGGAACCGCAATATCATTCTCTGCGAGAGAGGCATAAGCACCTTTGAGACCTTTACCCGTAACACCTTGGACCTCTCCGCCGTGGCCGTCCTCAAGAAGCTCTCCCATCTCCCTGTGGTGGTCGATCCCAGCCATTCCGTTGGAATATCCTCGATCATCCCCTCCATGAGCCTGGCAGCGGTGGCGGCGGGAGCCGACGGCCTGCTGATCGAGATCCACCCCAACCCTAATACCGCCCTCTGCGACGGGCCGCAAGCCCTTAACTTCGAGACCTTTTCCAGCCTTGTGACCAGGATACGAAAGGTGGCCCAGGCCATAGGGAGAGATGTCTAGATGGGGTCAGGCCCGGCCTGGTGCCTGAGGTATATCGATAATATTTACTGCTGTCATGAACGGTTATTGGCCTGCTCAGGCACCAGGCCGGGCCTGATCCCATCTATATGACCCCATCTATAAAGCGAAGAAGGACAGGGAGGGGATCTTTATTACGGCGTTAACGAAGTCCGCCTGCAGTTCTTCCTTCAAAGGATGCCGGATCATGAACATGTTTATTTCCACGCGTGGGTCTTTCTCATCGGTACGAAGAGGATTGGGTATGGTCATATATTCATTAAGTCGGGAGAGGTCGTAATTCAATTCATCCACCAGGTTGCGGTCCTGCTCGCGGTAGATCCCCACCAGGGCCATCTGCGTGGCGTATTCGAAAAAAACCACCCTGGAGACCCCGATCACCTTTTTACTGTAGGTGAAGAAGTATATGTCCATAGGGGTGATGGAATCGGCCTTCTCCATCCGGGCTGCATCCATTACCGTGAAGCCTGGCACTCTCTTCTCCAGAATATCCATGACCTCGCTGGCCTCCCTGCCCTCACCGGCCATGCAGGTCAAGCCCTTGAAGACAACCCCACCGGCGATGATCACCTTTGACTGCGCCGGCCTGGAGGCGATGACCTTCTCCTGGAGCAGCTTCTCCTCGCATTCCCTCTCTATACCTTTCTGGAACTCGTCCATGTCCACGCCGAAGGCATAGAAGTTTATTCTCTGCCACCCGTCGTGCTCGTGGTTCGCCAATATGCCCAAGCCGGGATTTTTGTTGTAGGTGTAGAGAAATGCCCTTTGCTTTATCACCTGCGACCTCTCCCTTCGCCCTTGCTTCCATCCAGGTTATCAAGAAGTAGCCTTGCCCATCGTGGTTGACCGCTGGAGTCACCTTACATATATTTTTCTGTGGTCGCGTCCACGATACCTTGATATTATCATTAAAAGGTTCTAGGCGTTGTGAGGTGATTGTTTTGCTCTTTTACTGGTTTGGCTGGGCCATTTTCCGCCCTGTAGCCATGTTATATCACTACCGCTGCTCCGGATACGAGAACGTCCCACGCAAAGGGCCATTATTGGTGGTATCCAACCATAATTTCCGCGGTGATCCTATAGGCATAGGCCTGGCACTGAAACGTCCTGTCCACTTCATGGCCAAGAAGGAGACCTTCAACCCCCGAAACAGCCTGTTGGAATATCTTCTGGTGCGTTTATTCGGCGCCTTTCCCGTGGACAGGGAGCATCCAGGGCCCGAATCGATAAGGCTCACCATGTCCTTTCTGGATGCAGGCAAATGCGTGGGCATCTTTCCCGAGGGTACGCGCTTTAAGGATGAGGTCCTTCATCCCTTTGAGCACGGCGCCGCCTACTTCGCCTGGAAGACAGGTGTCCCCATCCTCCCTATAGGTATCACCATAAATAAAGGTGAGGACTACCATTTCAATATCGGCGTTCCCTTTCGAGTGCCGCAGATAAAGGGCCGCCCCCGCAAGGTACTTCCCGAGCTTACCGGCATGATAAGAGAACGTATAACCGCTCTCCTCCCCTCCGACTGGGAATCAATCGAGGAGTATCCCCCCGAAGATACCATCCAGGAAAGCGATGAATCAGAGATAAAAAGAGCCTGAACATATATCCGACTATATGTCGGATATATGTTTATAAACGCGACGATACGTCGATACTCGCTAGAAGTTCCCCTCGCAGTAGGGCTCCGGACAACCCTGCAGCCAGAGGCCCACGATCATATCAAAAAGAACAGGAACGTCCAAGTTGGCCTCGGCGTCGATAATGGTGTCGATGACCGTTATCACATCCGAATTGGCCGCCTCCTCCAGGGCTGGTCGAATATCCTCGGGGTCCTCCACTCTTATTCCCCGGGCCCCCATGGACTCGGCCAGCTTATCGATGCGGGTCTCCCCGAAGTCCACTCCACAATACCTCTGATCGAAGGCGGCGTGCTGCGCTCCTTTGATCATGCCCCATGCACTGTCATTACTGACGATGTCTATGATAGGTAGTTTGTAGCGTACCGCCGTCTCTACATCCTGGCAGTTTATCATAAAGGAGCCGTCGCCGTGGAATATATATACCGGCCTGTCGGGATTGGCGAGTTTGGCCCCCATGGCATAGGGCAAGCCTACCCCCAGCTGTCCCGTACCTTCGGCACCAAGGAAGGAGCGGGGACGGTAGACCCTACCTCCTACCAAGGTCCATAGGGCCGTGTTGCCGCCGTCCATGACCAGGATGCCGTCTCTGCTCAGGAGCTCCGTCGCCTCCGAGATCAGCCTCAGGGGATGGATGGGCTTGGTATCGGATTCTGCCATTTCCTCGTACCCGCTCTGGGCTCTCTCCTCGAATTCCCTGTACTCGGCGATAAACTCCCTGCTCTCTACAGGCTTGCTCTCCTCCTTCGTCTTGTCCAGTATCTGCTTGAGGACCTTCCTGGCATCCCCGATTATGCCCAGGTCGAATTCGCGGTTAAGCCCTATATTCTGGGGATCGATGTCCACATGGATGAGCTTCTGAGCCGACGGCTCACCCCACATGGGGGGCTGACCCCAGAAATCCAACTCGCTCATGGTGCAGCCTATGCTGAGCACCACGTCCGAGCTGGACTCGGCCATGATGGCCCCTATTCCTTTTGGCATGAAAAGAAGGGGGTGATCCTCTGGGAGCACTCCCCTGGCATATGGGCTTGTCGTTACGGGTATCTGCAGGTATTCCGCCAGTTCCCTCAGCTCGTCCCAGGCCTTTGCCCTGAGCACCCCTCCCCCGGCGTGGATGAGGGGTTTCTCGGCGACCATCAGCATCTCCACCGCCTTGTCCACTGCCTCCGGGTCTCCGACGGGGCTAATCTCCGTGCGGTAGCGCTCGGGGGTCAGCAGGACATTCTTCAACTCGCTCTCCTCGCGGGACTCGAAGAGGATGTCCACGGTCAAGTCCAGGTGCACCGGGCCGGGCCTGCCGGTCTTGGCGGCTCTGAAGGCCCACTGCACCATCTCGGGTATCCTATCCCAACGGTTGACCACCGCGTTCCACTTGGTTATGGGCCGGAAGAGTTCAAACTGGTTGAGCTGCTGCTGGGAGCCCTTGAAAGGATAGGAGCGGTCGGAGTGTATCTGTGGGGTGATAACCACCATGGGGATGCTGTCGTTATAGGCCGCGTAGACCCCGGTCACCAGGTTTACCGCTCCGGGTCCCACCGTTCCGGTGCATACTCCTACCATATCGCTGGAACGGGACACGGCGTCGGCCATGCTCGCAGCCACCGCCTCGTGATGTGTCATGATGAAATCCATGCCTTCGGCACGATATATGGCGTCCGTGATAGTGCATAACTGCCCGCCGGGAATGCCGAAAACCCACTTCACGCCCTCCTCCAGAAGTGCCCTGATCAGGACCTCTCCACCGTTCATCAAGGCCATTTACTTCCCCTCCTTCTATGCTCATATTCCTATAATAATAAGCAAATATTAATAGATCGCCCCATAATCTTCACAGCCATGAATACGTGTCCTATTATCCTATATTTCTACGAGGTTACAAGACGCTTGATCCCATCCGCTTAGACTACCTTCCGGGCCACGAACTGGATGCGCCTGGTCATCTCGCCCACTTTTCCCAGGCCGGCGGCATCCAGTATCGCCCTGGTCTCAAAGCCAGCCTTCTCCAGTTCCTCTCCCATCCAATGCGCGGGATAGGCCCTCTCTCTATGCACCTCGCACAGGGGGAGGCCGCCTTCTCCCCGAGTCTCCAGGAATATCAGCCTCAACGTGGCGGTGAAGCTCTTTTCATCCCAATCGCTTATCCATCTCATGCATTCGCCATCCACCTCGAAGTCCCAGGGTTCCTCAGCGCTTCCCTCCCTTAACTGCCAGGCGGTGTTCATGTCGAAGAGTATATATCCACCTGTAGTCAAGTTGAGATTGAAAGACCGCAAAGCCCTCCTGATGTCCTTCGCTTTTAAAAGGTAGTTAATGGAATCTGTGGCGCAGATGATCAGGCTCACGCGTCGGGGCAGGTAAAGGTAGCGCATGTCCTGGCGCAGCAGTATTACCTTCAGGCCCCGGGTCGCGGCAACAGCCGCCTTTAGCATTTCCGGGGACCTATCAACGGCCAATATCGTGGTGCCCCCTTGGGCGAGGTGTCTAGAGGCCAGGCCAGTACCGCAGGCAACGTCGGCGCAGCAGGTGAGGTCAAGCTGGTATCTTTTATTTAGCCTCTCGTAATTCTCCCTCCACTGTTCAAAAGCGAAACGTCCGATCATACGGTCGTAGAGAGCAGCCGTGATGGAATAAGGAGGCAGAGTCGCCGTATCGAACCTTTTGTCCATGACCAACTCAAAACGCAAACTCGACGATGCTCATTTCTTACAGGTCCTCGAGGGATTCACCCAGGGCTCGAGCTTTGTCGATAGCTCCCTCCACTTTAAGGATGTCGCCGATATCGTCCACACCCGAGAAGGTGAGGGACGTCCTGTCTCGCACCTGGAGGACATGCCAGAAATATTTCATGGTGGGAACGGTGCAGTCGAAGGTCTCCGGGACATCCCTACCGCAGCAGGAGATAAAGATGCCTCTTCTTTCCTCCTCAAACACCGGGTCCACCGCTTTTATCTTCAGCACGTATCTGGTTGAATAGAAGCGCTGGCAGCGGTCGATCAGCGCCTTGGCCTGGGCGCATATGTTCATAGAGAAGATGGGTGCCGCCATTGCCAGTGCCCCCGCACAGGTAAGGTGAGGATATATCTGCTGCATCTCGTCCTTCTGTATACACTCTCCATCCTTCATGCAGGAATTACAGCCTCGGCAGGGCCCGAAGTCCATATCGGCGGTGTGAAACGCCACCACCCGCAGACCCTTGCTCTCGGCGCCCTCCACCAGGGCATTCAGAAGTATTGAGGTGTTACCGCTCTCACGCGGACTTGTATACAGCGCAAGAAGATACCTGTTCTCATCCCTCACATCTCTCACCCCTAATTTTAATGAATAACCTGGCTTACAACTGATTCATTCTAGCAAAATAAGGATCGAACAGTGGGCATCTACGCTACCGGGCCGGTCAATGATTCCAGTGCCTTGCGCAGCTTGTCGTGCTCCTGGCGCAGCTCCTGGTAATATCGTCGTTGTTTGTCCAGTTCGCGGTTGAGTCTCTGGAGGTCCTTCACTGCTTTCTCCTCCGCCTCTTCCATCTCCTTCAGGCGGATACGCAGCTCCTCCATCCGTTCGCCGCGGTCGATGGCGGATGCGATCTGATTAGTGAGGGTATTTAAAAGGAAGAGGTCGAACTCTCCGAAGGCTTGGTCCTGTTTGGTATTAAGGTTTAAAACCCCCAGCAGCTCACCCTCCTTGATTATTGGTACGCTGAGGGCATCGGTGACCTTGCGCCTGGTGCGTAGGCGGGTATCCATGAGGTCGTCAAGAAGAAGCATCCCCTCCCTTCTCTTGGCCACCAACCCGGCGATCCCCTCACCTACCTTGCATATTGCCTCGTCGACTACTTTCTTGCGCAGGCGATAGGCGGCTTTCACCACCAGGGTATCGCTACCGGTTGGCTCGATGAGCATGATGGAGCCCGATGTCGCCTCCATCACCTCTACGGCTCCCTTCAAGATTCTGTTGAGAAGGTCCTGCAATGACTCGAAGGACATTATCTGTTCGTTAAGGCGCCAGATCATGTCCAGTTCCTTGATCTTCTTTAGATACCGTTCCTCCTCTTCGGGCCGGCTCTCTTCATTCATAATCCCTGCCTCATTATCATCAGCTGCGATTTAAGGCATCCTTCTCTTTATTTTCGGCGTACCCAGCCGTGGAGTAAAGAACTTGAACGGCCTACCATGATCCACCCCTAACAGCTTTAAAGAACCTGATGGCAGCGGAGGGGAAAAGCGGATTCAGTGTTTTTCCTCCATCACTCTACGCCTGGCGATGAGGGCGGCGCCCAAGGCGCCTATTATCTGGGGGTCCATGCTCATCGGCTTGACATCCACACCTAGCTTTTTCTCCAATGCATGCATAAGGCCTTGGTTCTTGGCGCATCCGCCCGATACCGATACCTCTTCTTCCAGGCCCACCTTTCTGACCAGCGATGACAGCCTGGCGGCGATGGCCTCGTTTATGCCGGCCGCTATATCCTCGATAGACACTCCCTCGTTGAGTAGGGTTATCACTTCGGACTCCGCGAATACGGTACATTGACTGCTTATCTGGGCGGGATTACTGGAGCTTAGGGACAGCTCTGAGATGTCTGTAAGGCTTATCTCCAACACCCGGGCCATCCCCTCGAAGAACCGTCCAGTACCGGCCGCACATTTATCGTTCATGGCGAAATCCACTACTTTTCCCTTGGGGCTGATCCTGATCACCTTGCAATCTTGCCCCCCTATGTCTATAAGGGTTCGATCGGCCGGGTTGAGGTGGAAGGCTCCTATGCCGTGGCAGGTTATCTCGGAGACGTTCTCGTCTGCGAAGGGTATCCGCACCCTACCGTATCCGGTTCCTACCATGTAATCCAGATCATCCCGGCAGGTTAATCCCGAAGCCTGGAGGGCCTCCTCCAGGGCCAGTTCCGCCGTTACCTCGGGTCGAACAGCACACGGAATGATCGAATATCCCAGGACCTCCCCATTCTTCATGATCAACGCTTTTCCCGTGGTGGATCCGACATCACATCCACAGACAACGTTATCTTCGCTCATGTCGTGTTTACATCTCCTTCGCTTCCCTGTATTCTCGCTACCGTCAATCCTTTGATATTTTATCAGAACTATTGACCGTCACGGCCGGATGATAGTATGAATC
>Ga0180433_10009079_pt1 | contig 12234 bp, 8 predicted proteins | sample SS_ome_8_FD_132980 | JGI IMG/M metagenome (GOLD analysis project Ga0180433, IMG submission 132980) | Hypersaline lake sediment archaeal communities from the Salton Sea, California, USA - SS_1_D_1 metaG | ecosystem: Environmental > Aquatic > Non-marine Saline and Alkaline > Hypersaline > Sediment... | reverse complement strand
TTTACTATGTCAACGAACCAAGTCCCTTAACCTTCCATTATAAACAGCCCAACGAATTTCGCAATCCCTGGCGTCAAAGTGAATTGGCAAAAGTGCCTCAGTGTTTTGCAGGTGGATTTTCTTTCGGGCGGCTTGCGCCGCCGCGCTTCTGTTGTTATGACGTGCCGGTGCGTTTCTGTTTTTGTCAAAAAGGCCGTTATAATGCAAAAAAAGTGGACCTGCCTCAAAACTTGGAGCAACTCCAAGGACAGGGGCCTCAATACTCGGGCTCCGAGGCAGGCCCTTATTATCCCCTTTTCGGGGAAACGGACGGAGGAGACCTCTTACATTTTAAATGCCGTCATCGGTACCCTAAATGTTGATTATTTTTTTAGAAAAAGATCGTCTGCATCTTAAAAGGCAACAAAACGTATAATCAGCATCTTTGGACGAATTGTGAATGGAAATTTGACTTGGTGTCATAAAACGCTACCGGAGAGAGACTTGCAGTTGATAATACAAGTGCGACCTGCCCCTTTTATATGCCTCTCTTCGTGGGCAGGCCGCCTATTTGGAGGATAAGAACTTGCTGTTATAGTTCTTCCTGAATTAAGCCGCCGCAGAGACCTTAAATGTTGACGAAAAAATGGAATTTGTTGACCATGGTCGCAAAAAGCAGTATATCATCTCATGCATTATAGTTGTTGTTCGCGCACGCGCTGTTACCTTTGAATTTGTTGCTTCTTATTTTTACAAAATTCTGAAAAAATGCAAAATTTTTAATCAACATTCCGGCGTGTTGTAACGGCTATTAGGCGAGAATGTGTATCTATTTCTTTGCATTGGATTGTGAGTCTATGTTAAGGCCGGGGTAAAAAAATATTAAATTACTAATCGGCAAATAAACTGACTAAGCGTAAGTGATTCATTTTATAAAGGAGTCAACTGTGCCAAGCATTAAAGAGCAGATTGTTAATGACATCAAGGCGCATATTCAAAGTAACGGAGGTGAGTACAACAACTGGCATGTGGGCGTTTGCTCGAATATCCACTATCAGACGTTGGTTGAAGCGAAAGCCAGGCATCAGTTTATAGCAAGGCAGGCCTACTCGGCCTACGTTGCAGCCGAGGTTCAGGATTATTTTGTTACAACTATCGGAACTGACGGCGGTACATGTGCCGAAGGTACAAATGCCGACATAATCTATGCCTATAAAAAGTCAGCGGATATTTCAGAACGAAACTTTCGGTCAAAAGACACATCAAGTGAAAATGTCAAGTAATAATAATTCAAGACAAAAAGGCCCGATATGCGGTGCGACGGTGGTAATAGTCGTCTCGGATTAACTGAATTTGGTATAAATGAGAATAGAGTTTAGTAAGTTAAATGTTTTTTGCCTGGCACCGGAGAAAAGGGGTCGGCCCAAAGGCCGTCCTTCGAAGGAGAGACGTTTATATAATTCTGATGCGGGCACATACTATTGTCTGCCGAAGGCGTGAACCTTTTCGGGTTTGCGCCTTCGGTGTTTTTCGGTATTAAAATCGTCGACCGAAAGTTGAAGAGCGGCAAAAATTTTGGATAAGGAATTCTAATTTTGAATTCATAATTACGGGTGCTTAGGGAATGGATGCCCTTAGCACCTTTATAACAGGCAAAAAATATCCAGAAGCGGCCTGTCAGCGTGGATTCGAAAATGGGCTTTGACAGTGATGAGTAGTTATGTTATAGTAATGTGCAGTAGGTATAATGATTTAGCTCAATTATCATCGTTTTTCGCTATCGATGATATATGGGCAGTTATTGGAGCAGGGAGCAGGACCAAAATGGCTTCGTCTTCTATAAGTGATACTCGCAATCCGCCGGACAACTCGGCATATGCCAACAGGATTCTGGTTGAGTATGAAGATTTTATTCGGGCAATACTTTCTTTTTACGTTGGAAATGAGGTGGAAAGAGAAGACCTGTTTCAGGACTTTTTCCTCGGCCTGATTTCCAAGCCGATACCCGAGGACGTTCAAAATATACGAGGTTACATCTATCGTATGTTATGTGATAACATTAAAGACGCGTTTCGCAGAATAGGACGATATCAAAACAGGCTTCGCAGATATGCGGAGCGTCGCAAATACAGCGTTGAAGGTCGGCCGGAAGATAACGTCATAGATGCAGAAGAGGTCGAAAAGATGTTCGAGCTGATTAGCAGCCGCCTGCCTGAAAATGAGGCTACTGCTATGGCACTTAGGTACAGGCACAATTGCAGCATCCGTGAGACGGCCGAGAAAATGAATATAAAGCCCAGGTCAGTCAGTAGGTATCTGTCTGCTGGAACCAGGAAACTTCGACAAGTTCTTGGTGTAGGCGAAAGGAGTAGCCAATGGTAGCACCTAAAGACAATTCTAAATGTGAACAGGCACGAGGTTTTTACTATGACTATCTCTGCGGAACGGCTCATGAATCCGCTCCACCGGAGATATTCGCTCACCTGCGTCAGTGTAGTTTTTGCAAGACCGAAATTAACCGTCTCAAGGCCGAACTAAAGGAAACCGGAAATGCGGTTGCCGACAGCGTCAAAGAAAGTGCTTCCATATCCATCACCAATCTGAAGCTCCACTTTGCCTATATCGGCGCACTGGTAAATTGTAAAACGGTAAGACCGTTTCTGCCCGGTCTGGCCGATGCGGTGCTGGAGGTTGGTGTACCGACACCCATAACGGTACATCTTGATAAATGTCAACAGTGTTCGGACGACCTGGAGAAAATCCGACAGATGAAACTGGGCCACAGGCAACTGTGTCGGCTGGCTCAGTTGTTTGCCGAGGAGGCTGCTTTTGATGAGGAGCTTTGTGCGGAAGCCCAAAACGCTATATCCGCTGTAGGTGACTGTAAATTAGAGGGTGCTTCGGTTGACATACTGCGGCATTTCTGTTTGTGCCCGGACTGCAGAGAGCAGCTTTACAAATACCGACGGAACAAAGCGGAGAAGCTTACCGGTAGCGCAGAGCAATCGGGGATACCGTGTGAGGCTGTTTCGGCCACCGATATCTTTGATTATGTTGTGCTGTATGGGCTTGAACCTGATAAAGACGAGTACAAAAGGTTCCGTTCCGCATTGACGTCGCATTTAATCAGTTGTCCGGGGTGTCTGGGCAAGATGCTGCAACTGCACAAAACTATATACGCTATTATGCACAGAGCCGAATCCGGCATCGTAACGTGTTTCAAAGCAAGCAAGTCCGCACAACAATCGATTTCAGCCGGCAAAGATGACATTTATACCGATTGGCCTATAGAAGTGGAAGTATTTGACACTTCGCAAGAAATTGGTATGACAAAACCCAAAGAAGCGGATGTGGGGAGACTCGTTAAGGCAAAGGCCAAGCATAATGCCAGGCAAAGACTTTCAAAGCCGGGTATTCGACCGTTTATTAAACCTGCAGCAGCGGCGGCGGCGATTTTGATAGCAGCTCTTTTGGTTTTGCAGGGTCCTGTCGTCGGGGCGGTTGAACTGGACCAGATTTATGAAGCCCTTACGCGGATTAAAAATGTTTATATTGCCACCTTTGCCCCACAAAAATCGGAACCTGTGCAGAAGGTGTGGATATCCACGGATTTGAAAATCAAGATGATTAATACCGGGCTTCAATACGCCTTGTGGGATTTCAGTAATGAAACGGTAAAAACGAAAGGTTCGGACACCGATACAATCAAAACATCCGGTCCGGGCAAAGATGCGTTCTTGAAGGCCAAACAGACTATTGATGTCCCCTGGGGACTGTTGCCGTTTGATAATTTAAGCGAGGTTCCACGGCATGCCAAATGGCAGCGTGTGGACAGTCAGCGTATCAAGACCACAATTGCAGATACACAAGTTTATGATTTAATATGGACGGAGACAATCATCGGCGGCGATTCTGTAATCCATAAGAAATGGCGGGGCTATCTGGATACCAAGACCAAGTTACCAAAGAGAGTTGAGAGATGGGAAAAGCTTCCCGACCAGGAAGAATATAAACTTGTCGTCTTGATCGAAGTAACTTATCCGACTACAGCCGAAGTTCAGGCTGATATCGGAGGAGCGGGTCTTTAGACAAATTTTAGGTTTCTACGGCAGCCATAACGGACAACGGTTTTCGAAATTATCGCCTGTCTGCTGAACAAACAAATCATCTGCCGGGACGGCTTCCGAATGGCCATCGACAAATACCACGTTAATGGTTTTGTTCGGATGACGGCCTTGTAAGGCGTCAGATTCAAAGCCCGCCGAAATAGTTCTTTCGCTGTTAATCCTTGCACCGGGAACGTAAAAGCACTGTTTTCTGTCTGAATTTTCAAAGGGCTTGTCAGAGCCGGTGGCATTTGTAACGCCCCACCAGCTTATCGAGCTGTATCCACTGTCAAGCAACAGCAAAGTCCGGCTCGGGCCGGGAACCTGACTCAAACCCAAAGGCTCCCCCCAAAATTCGTTACTCCCAATCCCTATTGCATCTTTGCTGACAGCCCGGTTGACTCCGTAATTGCCACAAAGGATATTCGGCTTTGCTGTTTTTTCCTTAATATTTCTGGCGGGACACCAGAAAACGGTTCCTTCGGATAAATCATTTCCAAGAATCGGCATCAAATAATGAAACCACCACCAGCCTGGCCCGTCACGTGTTCCGATACCTGCATAACCAGTTGCAGGTGGATTGACCCTGGATTTATCGAAAGCATAGGGGAAGGTGCCGTTGCCGTGCTCGTATATGGATAAGGCGAACGATAACTGTCTGAGGTTTGACCTGCAGTTGATGGCTCTGGATTGTTGTTTCACTGAAGCCAATACAGGTGTCAACACACCGACCAGCAGCATGATTATCGCAATGACCACAAGCAATTCAATGAGTGTGAAAGCTGCGCGTTTCATAACCCTCCGATAATATCAAAATTCAGGTGGTAAATAAAGAGAAATTTCAGATTATAACAGAAATTCTCTTATAGTGTTGGTGTATAGTTAAAAGAATCGACTATACACAAAGATATGCTCATCTATAAACGGAAATATTAAGATTCTTTTGTATTATATAACTTATAGAATGCGGCTATCACTTACAGGCTCTTATGTACCGGCTATACCATTCGTCAGACCATGTACACTCTCCCGGCCAGTATAGTGATTCCACACACACGCAACACCGGCTTCCTATCATAGGCTCTCCCCTGCATTCACCTCCATCCGGATCCGGCCGACAAGCGTACCTTTCAAAGATATTTTGGCATATACTTCCACACATCATCCACTTCATCGGCTCGCAGAGTACTATATCGTTATACTGAATCTTATCCGTGCAGGAGTAGGTTCCGAAGCCGTCGTCTGCTCCGATTATTTTGTGCAAATTTTCATCGCTGACACTGAGAACACAACCTTCGAGGTTTATGGGTTCTACGGATACTAATAAAGCATACCCGTCCCAGTCGGTTTTAAATATTTCAAGCTCGATACGGTCGTAAAATCTATCATTGTCCAGGTCCACTATCCACGCATAGTCATCGTCGATATGACTTAGCGCGACATAATGTTTTTCCTTCGGCAGATATAAAATGGCCTGGCAGTTTGTCAAAGCCCTGAGTGTTTGAATATCGGTTTTTACTGCAAGACAATAAAAGCCCGACTCTCGTGCAAACTGTTTAAGTTCGTAGAGACTTGTTTGCCTGTTTGGTGGCTCTACCAATCCGGCAAGAGCCTTGTCATCGACGCCTTTGCCTAATTTTTCTACAACATATCTCATTGCCGCTGTCGCGCAATTTTGCTTTTTTCTGCTGTTCTCAGCGGCAATTGCAAGTCTGTTTTGAAGCAGCAACTCGGTATCGACATAATCCGAATAGTAGTATGACAGCGCCCCGTCCGTGATTGAGGAATGGTATTCTATAAAAGCGCCGGGTTCATAAGTAACACCGAAAGAATCCTGTGTAAGCGGATTTGTATCGACTTGGAAAAAGTCCCAGTAATCGTAGGAAATTAATTCGGGCGTTTGCGTTTTGTTATCATAATGTTCAATTGTGATAATATTTGGAATCCATCTACCGGAGACTTTTTCGTAGTTTTCGTAACTTTTTGATACAGAAGAATGGTTGTTATAGCTCGAAGATGATAAGACCGCATATTCTTTGCCGGGATCCAGAACGAAAGTCCATTTTCGTCCGCCCCGGCTCTCAAGTGTAAGTTGTATTTGTTTTCGGTTGCCGACTTTGACTTCAACCGCGGAGGATTTAATTTCCGACAGTGATTTATATGAATAGAAACCATGCCCCCATGGAACTATACCTGCTGTTAACGGACCCCTGGCGACAGATGAAAAACCACCTGGTTCCTCGGAAACAATCGCATCATTGCCCGGCCTGAAATACGTCGTATATCGCCGACCATCCCAGGCAAATACACGTTTTTTGTTCCACTCCAGGTCGGACCCCTCGAAAAAGGGTGTGTCATTGGTTGGTGCTTCGCTAATCTGAGAATCTATATCGATTTCCCAATAGAACCTGTCTCCATCGTACTTTACGATAACAGTTGAATCTATTGTGCAACCATACGAAGATTTAAACTCGTTATGCTTTGCCTTAATAATTCCTGCCGAGACCCACGTATCGCGTGGTTGTGCTGTGAGCGTCTGAAAAATTTGCAGAATCTCGGCTCTTTCCAACCGCCTGTCCGCCAAGGCAAAGCCCTGAGTGAACGCCAACAAAATTGCAGTTACTATAAAATCTCTTGCTTTCACGATAACACCCTTTCCTTCTATACTATCCAATCAACATTAATCTGCTTGTTTGCCGCATACCAAGTGTCCAGGATTTTCACTTGCCATTATTTACTTCTAATCAGGCTCATTCTGGTGAATAACTATGCTTTCAAGCTTAGCAGTGTATGATGTAATCCAGTTTATAAGGTTCAGGGTTACATCGCCCTGCCCATCGCATGTAAACACGAAGCTGGCTATACGGCCGTCGGATATCGGAGCTCCAAAATTTACACCGGATAGCTCGATACCTTCTTCTTGTGCTCGGCCTGGTCCCCAATAATCGAAAAATGAGGTTCTGGGTTCCGCAAGTATCCGCGCGGTTCCCGGACCGGGCGGGTTATTGGGGTCATAAGCTCTATTGTCAATAGAGCCTGCGTTCGGGTCGGAGATATTAACTTCTACGCCGAAGATATTTATACTGTTATATTCCACAGCAGTCATGTTTACATAAAGGGTGATGCTTTCATTGGCATCTATTGTAATTTCGCTCAGGCCGTTAGCGTCCACAATGCTGAATATTACATCCGGGACAATATTCGGCTCAACCGGCGGCAGCCCCCAGAGCCAGAACTTGTCAAAGAGCGCAAAATCAACCATATCCACTATACCATCTCGGTCGATATCGGTTCCGCCGCACCAATCAGGCTCATCACAATTGTCCAAAAGCCAATAAGATGCAAGTATCGTACAGTCTGATATATCCACAACTTCATCATCATTGAAATCCCGGGTAGGTACATGGTGAAAAGTCAAAATCAAGTTAGGTTCGTACCAACTGTCACCATAGTCATAAAACTCTACATTGGGGTCACCAAAATCGACAGCTTCGTAGTCTATAACAAACCAGTCACCCGCGGTGGCATTTATGTCGGAGCCGTACAAATCAAAGCCCCATATATACGAGTCGGTCCATTTCGTAACCTTGGCCATACTGCCTGCAGCAGGGTAATGCGACTTGGTGTAATCTCTTATATTTGGGTCTGAATCTCTGCCGTACAAAGTTGCCAAAGCCCTGTCCTGGCCTCTGATAAACAGCCCTCCGCTCCAGTAGTCGTTGGCATCAGAGCTTACAATAAGTGACATTTTAGAACCGACCATAATATCGATTCCGTCAATTGGGGTTACGTCATCAGGCTCGTACAGCTTCAGTGTAATTTGGGCGGTCGAAATCGGTACTATAAAAAGAACCAATACCAATACCACATATTTCCTTGCAATGTATCCTCTCACAATCACCTCCCACAAATTATAGTTAATGTTTTTCAGATGCCGTTAACAAAGGCACACTGGTCTTTCAGGCGCGCAGAGCCTGCGCTAAATACTTGAATAAACACTCGCTACGTGCGCGTTACGTGCGACAAAAACTCCAAATGGCAACTCCACACGGGACGAGTTTTCCGAACCTCCCTGCAAATACAAATTAATAACAAAAGATTCCTGGTGGTTTATCAATTGCTTGTTCTTTGTATATAATGTCGTCATAGAAGGGGCGAATGTTGATTAAAAAAATTCCGGAATTTTCCAGTATTTATGGGACAGATATTAAAATAGCAGCCTGCTATGAACCGTAACAGGTTTGCATGGTCTGAATTTTTTCTCTGAACACGAGCGAACGGCGGTGTTGTTATGCAAAAATCTGTGAGTCCGCTTTGCCCGGCGTGCTTTGTCTGAAGCGGTCAACCTGATTTTAAAAAATTTATCAACATTTGCTAATCCGGAGACGGCTTATAACTGATGTGGGCGTTTTCGGTTGTCCAGGGTGAAAAATGTGAAGCAGGCAACCCTGGGAACAGCACCATGTAAGGACAAATCGCAACAGGAAAGAATAAAGGACAAATACCCAAATGAGTTTATCCAGAGTAAGAAGAGAATTTCAAACCCTGTTCGTTATTCAGTCCTGCCGGAAGTATCGGCCTTATGATTTGGCGGGGATGCTGAATGTTAGTAAGCGAGCTTTGCTGCGAGAGATGAAAAACTCCGGAAGAATCGGTATGCTCTGTGATTACAATCCGATAGGCTGTTTTTTCTACAACGAACATATTGCTTATATTCATAAATACTTTGAAAAAGCATGGCTGATAAAACCTCAGGGCCGACTTTACAATATTAAGCTCCGTTTTTCACCAAAGGTAGCTCGAAAGGTCGCCGATGTTCAATGGCATACGACGCAGATTGTTGCCGGAAACAGGGACGGCAGTGCAATTATCGAATTTTTAGTGGACCGCTTCGCAGAAATCACGTGGTGGATTTTGAGCTATGGTAAACAAGTGGAAGTCCTTGCACCAGAAATTCTCCGGGACAGAATCAGCAAAATAGCAGAAAACTCATCTAAATCCGATAAACACATTTAACAAAAGTCACAACTCGGGCAAACTGAAAGTAACCTGCAGATTTACCTGTTTGACATAAATGCGTCCACCCTGGATGTAAACATGTTTTTTCCAGCAGAAAAACTCGACCGAAAAAACATGATGCCTTTTAAGAAAGTGGTTAAAAAAACGCGCCCGGGAGGACTCGAACCTCCAACCTTCGGATTCGAAGTCCGCGACTCTATCCAATTGAGCTACGGGCGCTCAAACTCCTCGGCGCTTAGAATATAACAACTTTACAAACCTTATGTCAACCTTTTACCTGTTATAAAAGGTTGACGGGGTCGATATCTGCAGCTATCTTTACGTTTGGCCGGACAGGGCCTGCGGAGCGTAAGGCCTTGAAAAGCTTTTGCAAGGGAGCCGGATTCGGGGCCTGAAGGATTATCTGCATACGGTGGTATCGCTGAATCCTGCTGATAGTGGCGGGCATCGGGCCGCGGAGCTTTATATTCAGGACCTTCGATTCGATGATGGCATCGAGTCGCCATTTCATAGCTTTGCAGGCGGCGTCCAACTTGTCGAATTTTGTGTCTCGCAGGTGGATTATCGCCATGCGCCAGTAAGGCGGCAGATTGCACTTTTTTCGCTGAGTTAATTCTGCGTCAACAAAGCCTTGATAGTCATTTTTTAATGCAAACTGTATCGGGGGCTGGTCGGGCATAAAGGTCTGTATAAAGACGGTGCCGGATTTTGCGCTTCTTCCTGTCCTGCCGGCTACCTGTGAAATCAATTGAAAGGTTCGCTCGTTCGAGCGGAAGTCGGGTAGAGCAAGCGCGGTGTCGGCGCTGATGATACCAACGAGGGTAACGTTCGGAAAGTGCAGCCCCTTTGCCAGCATCTGTGTTCCGGCGAGTATATCAATCCTTCCGGATGCGAAATCCCTCAAAATGCGCCAGTATCTTCCGGCGTCTGCGGCGGCCATAGAATCACTATCTACTCGGCACACTTTTGCGTTGGGGAGCCTGGCCGCGAGTTCTTCTGTGAGTTTTTGCGAGCCGAGTCCCATCATAGTCATTCTTTTTTTGCAGAGGGGGCATCTTTGCGGCACGAGTGTTTGTGCGAGGCAGTAGTGGCACATAGCGTAGCCGGAGTGCATGTGCGGGCCTGTTACGGTGGGCGAGGTGTCGAGATTGGGGCGTTTGTGGAATGTGAGTGTTACGTCGCAATTTTGGCATCTTAGTGTGTGTCTGCAACTCGGACAGAAGACAAAGCTGCTGTATCCCCGGCGATTCAAAAGCATAATGGCCTGTTCACCTTTAGCGATAACTTTTTTGAGGGCCTCTTCAAGTTGGGAGCTGATGATATTTTGTCCACCGGTAGCCGGCTGCACGGACATATCAATAAGTTTCATCCGGGGCATAGGCAGGTTCAGGACTCGTTTCCGGAGTCTGACGAGTTGATAGTGGCTTTTTGTGTTGCAGTTTTGGAGGGTTTCGAGTGAAGGCGTTGCCGAGCCTAATATACAATGCGCACCGGCGAGCTGTGCCCTTTTTATCGCGACATCGCGGCCGTGGTAGCGGGGAGCGGTATCCTGTTTATAGCTTGGCTCGTGCTCCTCATCGACGACTATAAGGCCGAGGTTTCTCAGGGGCGCAAAGACCGCTGAGCGTGCTCCGATGACGACATCCGCTTCGTTCGACTTTATTTTTTGCCACTGAGCGTTTCGCTGGCTTGCGGTTAGTCGGCAGTGCATAACGGCGATACGATTAAAACGCGAGTTGAAACGCTGTATGGTCTGGGTGGTAAGCGCTATTTCGGGCAGCAAGACTATCGCGCTTCGTTTGAGTTTCAGAACGGTTTTAATCGCGCGGATGTAAAGTTCGGTTTTTCCGCTGTCTGTAACGCCGTGCAGGAGAGTAACACCGAAGCGTTTTGCGCTTATCTTTTCATTGATTTTTTCGAGGGCGTTTTTTTGTTCGCTATTCAGGACAAGCTCGGCGGGTGGTGCAGAGAACTTTTCGGGTATGGCGGGCAGGTTAGAAAAGACGATGCGCTCGGTGATTTTGACGAATCCTTTTTGGACGAGCTTTTTTAACGGTCCGTCTGTGGAAACAACAGCCAGCTCGAGGAGCCTTGATTTTTCTATGCCGGCGGTTGCTTTTAGGGCTTGTCCGGCCTTTAGGATGTCGATGATTGCCTGCTGCTTCTTTGAGACCTTTGTATCCTGCTTTGAAGTGAGGTAAGCATATTTTGCTTTTTTTACTCCGATGTCTTTTTTTACGGCTGCGGGTACCATTGCGGCGAGGACCCGGCCGAGAGGACAGACGTAGTATTTGCTTATCCAGTCGGCAAGGGCAAGAAGCTGTGCGTCGAGCAGCGGAGCTTTGTCGATTATGCGCTTTATGGTTTTTAGCCTGAAACTGTGTCCTTTTTCCGGTTTTGTTTCTGTGGTGACACAGAAGCCGGTCAGGAGCTTGTTGTTCCGTCCGAAAGGAGCTTCTATTCGGCTGCCCGGCTGGACGGGCCAGAGTTTTTCGGGGAGGAGGTAGTCATACTCGTTATCTGCGCCGGAATCGAAGGCGACACGGATAACACGACCGCTCGGTGTTTCGTGCTCGTTTGAGTCGAAAAAAGTTGTCGTTTCGAATTTTGCCATATCCCTTTATTATAACAAAAGGATTTACGATTTTATATTGCAGATTTGAGTGAAGGTCAAAGTGTCCGGTACATTTTATAGTAAGCTAAAAGTGTAAAATGAAAAGTGGAAAAAGTGTGGAATCGCTTCGCTCTGCTGTTTAGATAGATTCGGCTGCTTCAGCCGCGGCGAGACCGCGTCTCGACGGGTGCGCGGCACGGCTTCTGTTGATATTATTGCGCGGCACGGCTTCTGTAAGTATTATCGAGAGACAGAACGGGCATTAACAGCTGGATTTTTTTGGCTTTTTGATTGGCTGTTTGCCGAAGAAATATAAGTACCCAGTTGCGTTATTAAAAGCAAAGAGTCAAGGGCCGATAATGAAAAGGTTTATAATATCTGCAATTACGGTTTTTTGTAACCGTTCACAGTTTTTGACGGATTAACGATGGATATTTTTTAGTACTCCAGTGAGCAATAACAGATTCATGGATAAAATCAAAGACATTTCGCTGTTGTTTTTTGCAGGTGGCTATG
>Ga0180433_10009078_pt1 | contig 12236 bp, 8 predicted proteins | sample SS_ome_8_FD_132980 | JGI IMG/M metagenome (GOLD analysis project Ga0180433, IMG submission 132980) | Hypersaline lake sediment archaeal communities from the Salton Sea, California, USA - SS_1_D_1 metaG | ecosystem: Environmental > Aquatic > Non-marine Saline and Alkaline > Hypersaline > Sediment... | reverse complement strand
CTCAGCCTTTGCCTTTCTGGGGTTTCTTGACGGAGGCCTGATTTGTTTTGTTCCTGTGGAGATTAGGCGTTGAACACGTTCATGGCGGTATCAAGCCCGTCCAGGATCACCGCTTTTGCCGCCGAGGCCGCCCTCTCGCACCAGGATAGGAACTCATCGAGCTCCTCGCCTTTCATCTCGGCCAGAACGTACTTAGCCGGGTCCATGCCCTGTGGGGGCCTGCCGACACCCACACGTATGCGGGGAAAATCGGGGGTTCCCAAGGACTCCATCACCGACTGCACACCCAGGTGTCCCGCGGAGGAGCCTCCCTTTCTTATGCGGATAGTCCCGGGCTTGAGGTCGATATCATCGTGGATGACCAGAAAGGAGCGGGGGTCTATCTTCATCTTGCGCCTTATCTTGCGGACAGCTTTGCCGCTGAGGTTCATGAAGGTCAGGGGGCGGGCCAGGTACGCGTCCTCAGTGTAGAGCTTGGCCTCGCCGAAGTCATAGCCCCTTCTTTTTCTCAGGTTTACACCGCTTTCCCGCGCCAGCTCTTCAACCGCCCAGAAGCCGGCGTTATGACGGGTTCTACGGTAATTTTCGCCCGGGTTTCCCAGGCCCAAGATCACATACATCGTCTTCCCCTATGGATAAGGGGCGGGGATACCGCCCCTTGTGGTGATACTGTTGCAGGGAGGCTATTCGGACTTTTCCTCTTCCTTCTCGGAAGCGGCCTCTGCCTCTTCTCCCTCGGCGGCCTCCTCCTCGGGAACCTCCCCTTCCTCGAGTTCCTCTTCTTCGAGCTCTTCTACGACCTCTTCAATGATGCGTTTGGGCTGCACCGTGACCACAACTTCCTCGGGGCTGTTGAGGTACTCAACGCCCTCAAACTCCATGAGGTCGCTTACCCTCACGTTGTCCTTGATATCAAGGTGAGAGATATCTACCTCTATGGACTCGGGCAGGTCTTTGGGGAGACACTTCACGGCGATCTCGTAGAGGTAATGCTGCAGGATACCTCCCTCCTTCACTCCCACCGGCTCTCCTATGAAGTGCAGGGCGATGTCGGTGGTCATCTCCTCTCCCTTTCTTATCTTCTGGAAATCAACGTGGAGGATGTGATCCTTTATGGGATGGCGCTGTATCTCCTTTACCACCACGGTATGTTCGCCGTCCTCCAGGCCCTCGACCTTGAGGTTGAGCAATCCGTGTACCCCTCCCTCCTGCCTCAGCAGGGCCATGAACTCCCTCTCGTTCATGGAAAGGAGCATGGTCTCGAAGCCGTGACCATAGAACACTGCCGGGACCCTTCCCTCTTTTCTCAGCTTCTTTAACGCCGTTTTCCCCTTATCCTGGCGGGGGACGACGATCAATTCGTTGTCCATCTTCTTACACCTCTTATTTCCTTTCTATACCCGCTGTAGCGGGCCCAACTAAATAATTATAGGTAATCGGCCCAAGCCCCGCAACCAATTAACAAGGAGCTACCAAGCCCAGGGGACGCGCCTGGCTTTGGGCCTGAGATACCGGTGCTTGCTCGCGTCCTCAATCTGGCCAGGCCCAAAGCCAGGCGCGTCCCCTGGGCTTGAGGGTGTAGAATGGGGGGAGGCCTGGGTGATAAACACCGAGGCCCTTTAGGCGTACCAGGAAGCGTTAAAAAGGCGAAACAGACATGGATTACCTGGATTACATCAAAGGGACTATCGAGAGAGGCCTGGGTGAGCTCTTTGGGCAGCTCAAGGCCCATAAGGCAGGCAGGTTCTCCGTCAAGGCCGAGGAGGAGCTGCACCCCTTCATAGTCGCCTGCTTGTATGACCAGCTGGAAGGACCCCTGCTGGTCGTCCTGCCGGGGAGGGAGGCGGAGGAGGAATCGATCTTTCTGCTGAGCGAGCTATTGGGAGGGGAGGCGGTGCGAAACCTGCCCTTCCGCGAACTGGTCATCGCAGGAGAGAGGGGAGAAGACCCGGAGTCGGTGGCCCTGCGTTCGCGGGCCCTGAGGACCCTCCTGCAAGGGGAGAAAGCGGTGGTTGTATGCGAGGCCCGAGCCCTGGCCCAGTCCTTTACCTCCGCAGCATCGGCCCTGGCGCCGCTGCCTTTCAGGGTAGGCGGGGAGATGGACATGCAGAAGGCGGTGGAACGCTTGGCGGATATGGGGTACGAGAGGGAGTACCTGGTGGAGGGGGCTGGTCAGTTCTCAGTGCGCGGAGGCATAGTGGACGTCTTCGATCCCGGCTGGCCCCAGCCGCTGCGGGTGGAGTTCCTGGGGGACCAGGTGGAGAGGATCCGCCACTTCAATCCCATCGACCAACGCTCCGGTGAGAGACGCGAGGAGGTGGAGATATATCCCGTCGTCCTGCCCGAGGGGGGCAAGAAGGACGCCGGCCTGCTGGACTTTCTTCCCGGCGGAGCACCGGTGCTGTCCCACCAGCCTCTGCTGGTGGAGGAGAAGCTGCGGGCCCTGGGAGTGGAGCGGAGGCTCTCCGAGACGATGGGAGAGAAGGGGCTTCCCCTGGTGGAACTGGACCCCATGGCTGCCCATCCCATGGTGACCCTGAGGGCCGTCGGGGCTGCGGAGTACCGAGGCCGGCTGAAGGCCTTCATCGCCGACCTGAGCGACCTGCTCAAACAGGGATGGAAGGCGGTAGTGCTCATGGAGACGGAGGGCAGGCTGGACCGCATGAAGGAGATCCTGGTGGAGGAGGGGCTGTCGGTGAGCATGGAGGGTCCCGCCCAACCCGGCCTGGCCGTCCTGCTGTGGGGAAGCTGGTCCCGGGGATTCAAACTGAGCGATGAGAAGCTGGCCTTGATAACCGGGAGGGATATCTTCGGCAAACTCCGTCCCAGGACCGCCAGCTACCGTCCCCCATCGGGCCAGCCCGTGGAGGGATGGTGGGACCTGGACGAGGGAGATTTCGTGGTCCATGTCAACCACGGCATCGCCGTCTACGGCGGCCTGGTGGACAGGGAGGTGGAGGGGGCGGTGAGGGAATACCTATTCCTGCGCTACGGCGGAGGGGACGTACTCTACGTACCCACCGACCGCATCGACCTCGTCCACCGCTACGTGGGGGCGGAGAAGCCTACCGTGCACCGCCTGTCCAGCCATCATTGGCGCAGGGCCACGCGCAAGGCCCGTACCTCCGTCGAGGACATGGCCTTCGATCTTCTCAAGCTCTACGCCGACCGTATGGCGGGGGAGGGCTATTCATTCGCTCCCGACGATCCCTGGCAGAGGGAGCTGGAGGGCTCCTTTCCCTTCGTGGAGACCCCCGACCAGGACAAGGCCATCATGGAGGTAAAGGAGGACATGGAGAAGAGGGTCCCCATGGACCGCCTGGTCTACGGCGACGTGGGATACGGCAAGACCGAAGTAGCGGTGCGGGCCGCCTTCAAGGCCATCATGGACGGCAAGCAGGTGGCGGTGCTGGTGCCCACTACCGTATTGGCCCAGCAGCACTACCATACCTTCTCGGATCGCTTTGCCCCCTTCCCGGTACGACTGGAGGTGCTCTCGCGTTTTCGCGGCACCACGGAGCAGAAGGAGGTGCTGGAGGCGCTGGGCTCGGGGGAGGTGGACATCGTTGTCGGCACCCACCGCCTGCTTCAGGATGACGTGCGCCCAGCAGACCTGGGCTTGATCATCGTGGACGAGGAACACCGCTTCGGCGTGGTTCAGAAGGAGAGGCTGAAGGCCCTGAGGCGCAGCGTGGACGTGCTCACCCTCACCGCCACGCCCATACCCCGTACCCTGCAGATGTCCCTTTCCGGTATCCGGGACATGAGCGTCATCGATACCCCCATCGAGGACCGCTACGCCGTGATAACCTCCGTCGGCCCCTATGATGATGAGCTTGTGAGGGAGGCCATCCGCCGCGAGCTGCATAGGAAGGGACAGGTGTTCTACGTGCATAACCGGGTGCGGACCATCGACCGGGCCGCCCGTCACGTGCGGGAACTGGTGCCGGAGGCGCGGGTGGTGGTGGGCCACGGACAGATGAAAGAGAAGAAGCTGGAGCAGGTTATGGAGGATTTCATCGAGCGCCGCGCCGACGTGCTGGTGTGCACCACCATCGTGGAGTCGGGCCTGGACATCCCCAACGTGAACACCCTGGTGGTGGACGGGGCGGAGAACCTGGGATTGTCTCAGCTCTATCATCTGCGGGGGAGGATCGGCAGGAGCGACCGGCAGGCCTATGCCTTCTTCCTCTTCCGGGAGGGGAGGCCCATGAGCGGCGGGGCCCTGTCGAGGCTCAAGGTCATCCGCGATTTCTCCGAGCTGGGGTCGGGATTGAGGGTGGCCATGAAGGACCTGGAGATAAGGGGGGCCGGAAACCTGCTGGGGCCGGAGCAGCACGGGCACGTGGAGGCGGTGGGATTCGAGCTCTACTGCCGTATGCTGGCCGAGGCGGTGGACGCGCTGCAGGGTATCAGCCGGCCCCGCATGTCGGAGGTCACCGTCGACCTGGCCCTCCCGGCCCTGCTTCCCGAGGAGTACATAAACAAGACGTCGCGCCGGGTGGAGGTATACCGGCGCCTGGCCGAAGCGGGGGACGAGGAGGAGATCGCCGAGCTGGCCGAGGAGGTGAGGGACCGCTACGGACCGCTTCCGCGCGAGATGGAGAATCTCTTGGGGGTGGCCCGTCTGCGCCTTGAGTGCATCGCGGTGGGGATAAGGGAGGTGGGCCATGAGAAGGACGATGTGGTCCTGCGCCTGGGACAGCTGGGCACCGAGCGCCTCGAGCATCTTTTGGAGGAGTCAGCCGGGGGGGGCTATCCCTGGGTCGACATCCGTTATCGCAAGACCCTTCAGGAGCTGGTGCTGGCCTTCCCCCATGGCTCCTGGGCCATGGAGGCCAGGGAAAACCTGGTGCAATTACTGCGCTTTCTTGGTGCTATAGTAGAAAGGTGCTTATGGAATCCCTAAGGAAAAGAAGGGGTCAAAGCTTCATTCTTCAATTTCTGTAAATGTTGTAGATTTAGAGAAATTGAAGAATGAAGCTTTGACCCCATAGAAGGAGGGAGTATGGGCGATAGAAGGCCAGTGGTTCACGTCATAGGGTTGGGGCCGGGTCCCTCGGGCCTCATAACCCTGGAGACCATGGAGCTCATGCAGAAGGCCGGTGAGGTGCTGGTACGCACGGAGCGCCATCCCTGCGTAGAGGACCTGCGGGCCAGGGGTATTAATCTGCGTTTCCTGGACCGCCACTACCAGGAGGGGGATTCCATGCAGGAGGTATACACCTCCATGGCCAGAGAGGTGGCCGAGGAGGCCGGCGCCGGGGGCGAGGCCTACTATGCCACCCCGGGCCATCCCCTACTGGCCGAGATGACGGTCCAACTCCTGCTGCGGGAGGAGTTGGAGGTGCGCCTCCACAGCGCGGTGAGCTTTCTCGACGCCGTCTTCTCCACCCTGGAATTGGATGCCGTGGAGGGACTGCTGCTGCTGGACGGCGACCGTCTGCTGCAGAGGGGTTACCAGGTGCTGGACCCGCGGGTGGGCACCCTGATAGCCCAGGTGGACTCGAGGCTCAAGGCCTCGGAGGTCAAACTGGTCATCCTTGAGCTGTATCCCCCCTCCCACCCGGTCAAGGTGGTCTCCGCCGCTGCAAGCGGTGAGGAGACCTCGCAGGAGGTCTCCCTGGAGGAGATGGACCGGGAGGAACGCTTCGACCACCTGACCACCATCTTCTTACCCGCCCTGGACGAGAGCTCCATATACGATTTTCAACGCCTGCTGGACGTGATAGCCCGCCTGCGGGGGCCGGGGGGCTGTCCCTGGGACCGCAAGCAGACCCACGGGTCGCTGGCCAGGCACATGGTGGAGGAGGCCTACGAAGCGGTGGACGCCATCGATCACGGGAACTGGGAACACCTCTCGGAGGAGCTGGGCGACCTCATGCTGCAGGTGACCCTTCACGCCCAGCTGGGCTCGGAGGAGGGGACCTTCGATATCCGGGACACCTTGCGCCTGATCATCGATAAGCTACTGCGCCGCCACCCTCATGTCTTCGGCGATGTCAAGCTGCACACCCCGGAGGAGGTCATCGCCAGGTGGGAGCTGATCAAGGCCGAGGAGCGGGGCGAGCCCTCTCTGCTGGACGGCGTAGCTGAGGGGCTTCCCGCCCTTATCTACGCCTACAAGCTGCAGTCCCGGGCCGCCCGTATCGGATTCGACTGGGACCGGGGTGAGGATGTCCTTCCTAAGCTGGAGGAGGAGATAGGGGAGTTCAAGGAGGCCTTGAGCGGCGACGGGAGCGAACTGCAGGAGGAGCTGGGGGACATGCTTTTCACCCTGGTAAACCTGGGCCGCCATTACGGGGTGGACCCGGAGGTGGCCTTGAGGGGATCTGCTCTCAAGTTCGCCGGGAGGTTCCGCGACATGGAGGATATGTGCCGCAGGGAGGGCCTGCGCATAGAGGATATGACCCTGGAGGAACTAGACCGCCTGTGGGAGGCGTCCAAGGAAGGGTAAATAAAGGCCTGAAGAAGCGTTTCTATTATTGATATGAAGAAAATAACAGCTTACCTGTGCGTCATCGTCCTGGCGGTCGCCCTTCTGGTGTTGGCGACTCCGGGCATATCCCTGGCCCAGCAGGAGGAATACGTCTTCCAGGGCTCGGGATGGGGACACGGCGTGGGCATGTGTCAGTACGGCGCCCGCGGCATGGCGGAGCACGGTTTCAGCTACGCCCAGATACTCACCTATTATTACCAGGGAACCCAGGTAAGCGGTTGGTCCTGCCCCACGGCCATCAGGGTGGGCCTGCTGGAGGGCGTTCCCAACATCCAACTCGTGGCCGAAAGCGGGTCCTTCATCCTTTATACCTCGGCGGGAGATATACCCGGTGGGGTAGTAACCCCCGGTGGGGTGTGGACGGTGGCCGCCAACGAAAACGGGCAGTTCTTCATCGTCCCGCCGGACGGGACCTGGTTGAACAACACCAACTACGGCGGGATATACGATCCCATATATATCAAGGGCTCGAGCGACGGCGATGTCCTGCGCCTGCCCCAGAACGGGAACCGCGCCGTAAGCCACCTCTCCGGCTACGTGCCCCTGGAGCTCAACGTCTACGGGGGTCCCATCTCCTACAGCATGCGGGCCATCCTCATAAGCTGGTTCGAGACCTATCTCAAGGGACTGGCGGAGATCCCCGGGAGCTGGCCCCTGGAGGCGGTCAAGGCCCAGGCGGTGGCGGCCCGCAGCTACGCGGTACGATCCATGGGCAAGCACGCCCACTCCAACTACGATATCTGCGACGAGGTGCACTGCCAGTATTACTCGGGCTACGACAAGGAGCAGGACGCCGGCTGGGTGCAGGGCGTGGACGCCACGGCGGGCCAGGTCCTCACCTACGGGGGCCAGGTGGCCCAGTGTTTCTACTCCTCTTCCTGCGGCGGCCATACCGACAACAACGAGGATGTATGGAACGGCACGCCGGTGCCCTACCTGCGCGGCGTGCCCGACCCCTACTGCATGGATGAAGCCAATCCCCATGCCCACTGGACGGTGACCTATACCAGGGGGGAGATGGAAGCCCTGCTCAACGCCCATTCCGGCTCCTATATCGGCAGCCTGTATTCCATGGACCTCTCCGACCGCACCCCCAGTGGCAGGGTGAGGACGGCCACCTTTACGGGCAGCGCGGGCTCCAAGACCATCACCGGCGAGCAGCTCCGCGGCTATCTGAAGCTGCGCAGCTCCATGGTCAATCTCATGGAGGACCACTTCGATGAATATATCCTGCTCTCCAATCCCTCAGGCGAGGAGGCCACGGCCCAGGTGAAGATGAGCACCACCACGGGAGAGGCGGAGCAGGTGGAGGTGAAGGTGCCGGCCATGTCCCGGCGCACGGTGCACGTGGATGAGTATTTCTACAACGATGAGGTTGCCGCCGAGGTCACCAGCGATCGGGATATCGTGTCCGAGCGGGCCATGTACTTCGACTATCGTAATGAGACCGATGGGGGTTCCTGCGAACACGGGTCCCCGGACGCGGCCACCCAATGGTACCTGGCGGAGGGGTATACCGTCGGGGCCTTCGATACCTGGATATTGTTCTACAACCCGCGCACGGAGACCGCCAAGGCTGATGTGGACCTTCTGCGCGAAGACGGCCATACCAGGAGGCAGGAGATGGAGGTTCCACCCGGATCGCGGGTGACCTTGAGCGTGGACGCCTTGGAGGACTTCTCCAACTGCTCCTTCTCCGCCGAGGTAGCATCGGACAAGCCGGTGGTGGTGGAGCGCTCCATGTACTTCGAGAGCTGGGGAAGGAGGGGAGGCCATGTCTCCCGGGCTTCCACTGAGCTGTCCTTCTCCTGGCATTTCGCCGAGGGATACACCTCGGGGAGTTTCGATACCTGGGTCCTGGTGGGCAATCCCCACGATAAGGCAGCAAAGGTCCGTTTCAACCTCTACGTCCCGGGTGGCGGTCGGTCGCAGTTGGAGGTGGAAGTCGCCCCTCATTCCCGATACACATTACATGTCGACGATCACCTGCCGGACTCCGAGGCGGCGGTGTTCCTGGAGAGCAGCCTGCCGGTGGTGGCGGAGCGGGCCGTGTACTTCGATTATGACGGGAAGGCGGGGGGTACCTGCGCCCTGGGTGTTACCAATTCCAGCGCTACCTGGTTACTGGCTGAAGGCTATACGGGGGGAGATTTCGACGAGTATGTCCTGGTGGGCAACCCCAGAGAAGATGCAGTGAGGGTCAAGTTCTCCTTCCTCACCCAGGATGGATTTCAGAAGGAGACCTTCTTCGACCTGGAGCCCCAATCCCGATATACCCTCCACGTGGACGAGCATTTCGCATCGGACGAGGTATCGATGTTGGTGGAGGAGATGGACGGCAAGGGCATCGTGGTCGAGAGGGCCATGTATTTCGATTACTACGGCCGCAGGGGCGGCCATGCCGCCTTCGGTGTTTCCCAGCCCTCGTCCACCTGGTACTTCGCCGAGGGCTACACCGGGACCTAAAAGAGTGATCTTATGGAATCAGACTTGGGCATTCGTCACGTAGGATCGATGCAATAATGATCCTATCCACCCATTTTGTGGCGAATGTCCAGGCCTGAGACCAGTTTGGGGCCAGGCCCCGCGAATGGGGTCAAAGCTTCATTCTTCAATTTCTTGCATATCTCTAACTATCTCTTGTCTTCTTTAATTCAAAATTGAAGATTGAAGCTTTGACCCCATTCTTTAGGTACAGGCACCGTCGCGCCGAATACGGCGGCGGCGCTTACGCGCTTCAATCTTATGATGTCTCTTGTATAAATCGGGTGATGAGGGTGTTGACCAGGACGGGGTATTCATAGGGCGGGCAGTGGTTGCAGTCGGGAAGGATCTCCAGGCGGACGTCGGCCAGGCTGTCCCGCAGGTGATAGGCTTCATCCAGCTTGACCGAACCGTCGTTATCTCCCCATAAAACCAGCACGGGAAGGTCTATCCTTGCGAGCTCAGCCTCCAGGTCCATGCCCCTGAGTAGCATGGTGGTCTGGATAAGGGCGGACCTATCGACCTTGGAGGCCTGGGTAACGGCCCCTTCCAGCCAGTCCGTGGGAAGCTTCTCGGGGTGATTGACCGAGGAGGTTAACATACGCCTGTAGGACCTCCTCCCCCTGAGGGGCTGGTAGATTGCCAGCAACTTGTCCAGGAACGGCAGCCTTAGCGGCCAGGGCAGCACCTTGCCGGTGGAGGGAGAGTCGATGAGCACCAGCCTGGATGCTCTCCCGGGATAATGGACGGCGTAGTGCATGGCGATACTACCGCCGAAGGAATGCCCCGCGAGGGTGATGTCCGCGAGATGAAGCGCATCGCAGAATCGCTCTATGAACGCGGAATATCCCTCCATGGTGAAAGGGAATCCCTGCGGTATTTGTGAGTCACCGTGACCGGGCAGGTCGAGGGCTAGAGCACGGTAACTCCCGGATAATCCCTCCAGGTTCATGTGCCACAGGTATCCGGAGCCGTTCCAACCGTAGAGGAAGAGGACAGTGTTGCCCGAGCCCTTGTCCTCGTAGCTTATCCTCGAACCGTTCATGGAAAGATGGTTCATGATGGCCTTCCTGGGTCAGGAGCTTTTGCTCATATTCTAACCCAGAACTTTCCCCTCCAGTGCAATGGCAAAGGCCGGAGGATGACCTCCTTACAGGTCCCTTGCTTTGGTAGACATTATCGTTTCTTATATCTGCGATATGAAGCCGTTCTTACCGATATATCTATTGAGATTTGGGTAGATAGATATGCAGGTCCCGGGTGGGGACGTCCAGTATGCACAACCCAGGCAGATTTTTTTATTCTTGCTGCGGCAGTGAAGGCGGAGACCTTCACCGGGGAAAAGGAGGGAGCGTAAATGATGATTGAGACAAGAGGAAAGTTTTTCACCCTGGCAGGGAGCCTGATGAGTCTTTATCCCGCCCAGCGCGATAAAGCCGATGCCGTTCTGTTCAACAGGACCGGGAAACATTGGCACGAGCTGGATCCTGACGGTTGGTATGACACGGATATCTACCAGGTTTTTATCGATACCTATTGCGAGAGCTCGGTTACTGGGGAAAGAGCCATATACACCTTAGGTCAAAACTATTTTCCTACCATTAAGAAACTCGGTGGATTGCCGGATGATGTAGACAATGCCCTGGATATGGTCATTTTCTCGACTCAGTCCTTCGCCGATGACCATAAAGGTCCCGGCATCAGGCCCATCAGGATCATAAAGGCGGTGGACGCAGACGTGATCCTGGATATACCGGACTGCGGATATGACTGCAGGCTGGGCGAAGGTGTATATCAGGGCATTCTGGGGATGTACGGTATCAAAGACGGCGAGGTGGAGCAGGTCAAGTGCGTAAAGAAGGGCGATTCCTCCTGCGAATTCCACATCACCTGGTAATCTGAAATAAGTCTGGGGTCAGCCCCCCACATACACATTTAGTTAGCATTGCTAAATAAATGTGTATGTGGGGGGCTGACCCCATCTTTGTTGCTTTTAATGGGGGGGTAGGATACCTTTTTAGGGATATGAAAGAGAACCTGAAGCGGCTTTATGACTATAGGGAGCTCCTGTACAACCTCACCCGCAAAGAGGTGAAGGTCAAGTACAAGAACTCCTTCCTCGGCTTCCTGTGGTCGCTGGTAAATCCCCTGATGATGCTGGTGGTCTACTACGTTGCCTTCGGCATCATCTTCAAGCTGCGCGCCCTGGGCATGACCCATTACGAGTTCTACCTCATGGCGGGAATCCTACCCTGGAACTTCCTGGCAATCAGTATGACCACCTCGGTGAGCTCGGTGGTGATGAGCGGCGATCTGGTCAAAAAGGTGTATTTCCCCCGCGAGGTGCTGCCCCTCTCCCATATAGGATCGGGCGCCTTTCACTTCGTGCTGCAGGAAATGGTCCTTCTCATCTTTCTGCTCATCTGGGGAATACCGCTCACGCCCTGGATCTTCATAGCCCCGGTTCTCATGCTGCTGGAGATAATCTTCATCGCCGGCTTCAGCCTGCTGTTCTCGGCTCTCAACGTCATCTTCCGCGACGTACAGCATTTCACCGAGATCCTGCTCCTGGCCTGGTTCTGGATGACGCCGGTGGTCTATCCCATATCCTTCATCAAGGACGCCTTCCCGTCCTGGGCCTTCAAGGTCTATATGCTCAATCCCATGACCCATATCGTCCTGATGTGGCAGCGCATCACGTATAACTCGGCCGTTAACGGCCCGGACGCTTATTATGCTTCCTGGGCGGGATTCGTCTACACCGTGGTGTTGTCGATCCTGCTCCTTATCATCGGTTATTACGTGTTCAAGAGGCTGGAAGGGAGGTTCGCGGAGTTTATCTGATGAGCGCTAAAGAAGTAGCCAGAGAGATAGGCATCAGGCAGGCCACCGAGGTACCCGCCATAGAGCTGGAGGGGGTGGCGAAATGCTTCCGCCTCTACCATGACGCCAACTATACCCTGAAGGAGAGGTTCGTCAACTGGCGCAAGCGGGGCTACGAGCTCTTCTGGGCCCTAAAGGACATCGACCTCACCATCTACCAGGGGGAGACCCTGGGGATGATAGGTCCCAACGGCTCGGGAAAATCCACCATGCTGCGGCTGATGACCAAGATATTGAGCCCCAACGAGGGCAAGATCCGCACCCACGGTACCATCGCCGCCCTGCTGGAGCTGGGAGCCGGCTTTCACCCCGATCTCACCGGTCGGGAGAACATATATCTAAACGCCTCCATCCTGGGTTTCAGGCGCCG
>Ga0180433_10009077_pt1 | contig 12237 bp, 9 predicted proteins | sample SS_ome_8_FD_132980 | JGI IMG/M metagenome (GOLD analysis project Ga0180433, IMG submission 132980) | Hypersaline lake sediment archaeal communities from the Salton Sea, California, USA - SS_1_D_1 metaG | ecosystem: Environmental > Aquatic > Non-marine Saline and Alkaline > Hypersaline > Sediment... | reverse complement strand
ATCCTCCTCTCGAAGGCCCCCACCACCTCCTTGGTCACCTGGTCGGACTCAAGGGTCTGGGGGGTCACCAGCAGGATGAGGGCATCGCAGCACTCTATGGCCTGGGTTATCTGGATCAAGTAGCTGGTCCCGGGCAGGACGTCTCTCTCGAAGTACCAGGCGGTGTATCCAGCTGCCTCCAGACCTTGGGCGATCTCCTCCATGAGGGGAGCGTCGCTTATGACGTGGCTGATGAAAATGGTGCCCATTATCCGTCCTTTTCGATGCTGGTGATGGGACAGATATCTGGGGGCACACATCCTTACCGCAATGCGAGCCCTTTAACAACTCGCTATATTGCTGGAATCCCCTTTTGCCCCATCAAATTAGCACTATAGATATGATATCACTCAATATAAAGGTGTATATAGAGAGGTATTGAACAGGCGATTTCATTGTACTTGAGTAAACCCTGAGTTTACTGAGGTACTGTATATTACTTTCTATTTACCTGATTCGTTTCGCACCGATCATCACACCAGCTGCTATACAAGGTTCCGAGCTGCGGTTTCTCCAGGCATGGCGTGTACCGTTCTGCACTACACAGTCTCCCTGCTTCAGCAGGACCTCAGCCCCGTCATCCAGCTCTAGAACGACCTCGCCGGAGATGATAACGATGTAATCTATGGTGTCGGTGGTGTGCATGCCCGGATTGTCAGGCTCCATCGCCTCCGCCAGACCGGGCGCAACACTTTTAAACTTATCGAGCACGGCCTGGACATCCGCTCCGCTCTGCAGCGTATCGATCAGCTCCTGTTCGGGATAATACTGCATGATACGGAAACGCGTCCCATTCAGTCCAGGTATTAGCGACGATATCTCGGTTGTGATGTCGCCCTCGGCGTTTGGGAGAGAGGGAATCTCGTCCGTCGCCCACACCTCCGTCATGCTGAAGCTGGGCAGCTCATCGATGGTGGCTACCCGGGGCGGTTCTCCGTCACTTATGAATACCGATTTCCCCTCCTCTGTTGTTCCTGTTAAAATCCTGCGCATATCATCCTCCTCTCCCACATACGGATTTAACCAATCTGCCTTTCTCGATGAATAACCCCATATAAAAGCCCAGCCTCAAAGCTCCATATGAAACAAACCAATTCAAGGCAATACTGCAAAACCTAGAACTGTAAGAGGAGGGAGACGGGAATCAGCCTCCCCCCTCTCGCAAACGGAGAGATGCCATGTGACCGGTATATTAATACAGATCACACCTCCGGTACCTGCATGCCGAGGAAGGCGAAGGCCTCCTCCATTGGATAGACTACCAACCCCGCCATCTTGTATTCCTCGATGTTCCGCAGGGAGTCGACCATGCCGTCGGCGATCCAGTCGAGACCTTCCTTTGTCCTTGCATCGTCTACGTCGTAGAAGAGAAGGACCCGGAACCCCTCGCCGCCCGCGAAAGCGTAGAGGTCTCGCATCTTTACGCTATCGGGCATCGGTTTGTTCTTCAAACGCTCCAGGAAACGCTTGGCGGCCTCATCCACCCTCGTGCCCGGATAGGTTGCTTCCAACATGAAAATCATCTCTCACACCTCCTAATCCCTTTCAAGTACCCTCGATTCTGCGCAGATCGGACTACTGCTTGCTACCACCCCCTTCACAAGGTCATGGACTGTACCTGTCCCTCTCTACTTCGTAATTCAAGCACTCAGGTTGGCCTTTCCCGAGTTCACAGACAACCTATTCTCGATATAAACATCAGCTATGTATAGGTGTCTTCAAGACACCCGGAGGTAGATAGTTGCCCAAATATAGATGGAGAATAGCCCTCGAGGATTAAATACCCTTTATACAATAAATGTAAACACTAGTATTTATAGGCAATACAACCAAATATAGTATTTCACATAACCGGAGTTTACTGAGGTAAGCACTTATGCTTATTAAAGTAGGTGTATAGTGGAAGATCCGGTGGTCATATAGTGGTTGCGAAGATTTCTGCATTAGTGTCGATCACTATGAAGACAAAGGATCATATCGCCTATTACCTGCAGCTTCATCCTGAGTCCCAAACTTAGCCCTGAATCAGACACGGAGACTGATAAGTCCGGGAGTCGTTAGGAAATAGTATTTTACCTGGTAAAACGTTTCAATGCTTGGCGGTTATGGCTGAACTGTCTTTTCATTTTCAAAAGACAAGGCCAGAGTGCATACCCTCTGACCTGCTCTTATGTTTGGTGGGCCCAGCAGGACTCGAACCTGCGACACGCGGATTATGAGGCTCTTCAGCTATTGTATTGCCTGATATGCTCACATGTTGCTTGCTATTGCTTGTAACGCTCTATTCTGCATCAGCACTATGTTTGATCTATATCATTATGTTGCTACCTATTTCTACCCCCACCGACATACGTCCTGTTTTGTGGTCATATTGTGGTTACATATTAGGTTGCTTTGCTTGGCATGTATCGTACAATCGTGCATTATGAATGCATATATGCTAGCTAATGAAAAGGCCGAAGGAGGAGAATTGCCGGGCTCCAGTAGCTATATCAAGAGGTCCATGGAAATCCCCCTCAAGCGGGCGGTGAAGGAATTTCCGGTCGTTGTGATGACCGGCCCGAGGCAATCCGGTAAGACGACGATACTGAGGCATCTCTTTGGGAAGGATTACAGGTATGTTTCCATGGAGCCGCCTGATGTACGCTCGGCGGCGATCTCCGATCCGAGGGGATTTCTGGATATCAATCCCCCGCCGGTGGTATTCGACGAGATCCAGTACACCCCGGAGCTCCTTCCTTATATTAAGGAGGCGGTGGATGCGGACCGCGGGCGTCGCGGCGCTTTCCTGCTCTCCGGGTCTCAGAACATCCTTCTCGCGGAAAGGACGACCGAAACCCTGGCCGGAAGGACCGCCGTGCTCAAACTTATGCCGCTCACGCAAAGGGAAACCCTCGGGCGGCCCGCGTCGCCGTTTCCCTGGGAGCCCGGATACCACGTTCCCCGCAAGAACCTACCGACGGGGTTGGACCTGTGGGAAGTCTTTATCCGGGGTTGGTATCCAGAGCCTGTATCCGAGCCCGATAGGGATATCTCGCTCTGGCATGCCAGTTATATGCAGACTTACCTGGAGCGAGATGTAAGGACACTCAGGCAGGTAGGGGATCTCACGCTCTTTCAGGCATTTCTTCGCACCTTGGCCGCGAGAAGCGCCCAGCTGCTAAACCTCACCGAAATCGCCCGTGACCTTGGGTTGGCCGTGAATACCATTAAGGCCTGGCTCTCCGTTCTGGAGGCGACTTATCAGGTAATCATCCTGCGGCCCTACTATGCCAACATCGGCAAGCGTCTGGTGAAGACGCCCAAGATCTTCTTCGCGGATACCGGAACCCTCTGCAACCTGACGGGGCTGAAAGACCCCGAGCACGCCGCCCGAGGACCCATGGGCGGAAGTATAATGGAGACGGTAGTCGTTTCGGAGATATACAAATCACTGCTCAACCGGGGCGAGGAACCAAGGATTCATTTTTGGAGGACATCAACGGGCACGGAGGTTGACATCGTCGTGGAGTGGGAACAGCAGCTCATCCCCATCGAGGTAAAGCTGTCCTCTACACCAAGGCCTGACATGGCAGTTGGGATCAAGGCATTCAGGTCTTCCCTCGGCGATCGGGTCGCTCCTGGCTACGTGGTCCATCCTGGTGAAGTCCACCTTCCCCTGGGGGATGGTGTGGAAGCGTTGCCTTTTTCGCAGCTCTGATAATACTTCCGCATGGACATCCAAATAAGCCTAAGGGGTTGATAAAAATGTTCGAGCTGATCTCCATGGAAAAACTCCCGCCTTGGGAGTGGCCGGAAAACTCGGAGCAGATACTCCTGGGCGTTCTCAGCGACCCTGGTGCCGATGAATCCGACCGCCTTCTCGCGACGCAACTGGCGGGGGAATTCCCCGCGAGCACGGACGAGTTCGCGGGAGCACTGCTCGCCATCGTGCAGAGCGGCGACGAGCCGGACGAACTCCGCGCCAGGGCGGCGATAGCCCTGGGGCCGACACTCGAGTATGCATACCTGTCCGATTTCGATGACCCTGATGAGGATGTGATCACAGAGGGTATGTTCCTAAGGATCAAGGAATCACTCCATAAGCTCTATTTGGACGGCGCCGTACCGGAGGAAGTGCGCCGCAAAATCCTCGAGGGCTCGGTGCGCGCACCGGATGAGTGGCACCGGGATGCCATCCGCGCCGCCTACGTGAATGCGAAGGATAACTGGCGTTTGACCGCGGTCTTCTGTATGCGCTACGTCAAAGGGTTCGAAGACCAGGTCCTGGAGGCGCTGGAGAGCGAGGACCCGGACATGCTCTATGAAGCGGTCAGCGCGGCGGGCAGCTGGCACCTGGACGACGCCTGGCCCCGGCTGACCGCGCTCCTTGCCTCGGAGGAAACCGATAGAGACGTGTTGTTCGCAGCCATCGAAGCCGTGACCGACATCCGACCTCAGGAAGCGGGGGTCGTACTCGTCGACCTCGCGGACTCCGAGGACGACGAAATCGCAGAGGCGGCCACCGATGCCATGCTCCTGGCGGAGGATTACTCGGGCGAATCCGATCTCGATGAAGAATAATCAACCCGCAGGTGTCCGAAAAAATGGTCACGTGTCTTTCTATTAAGGCAAGATAACTAAAAATCAGATCTCGACCATGGGCCTCCAGTATCAGTCTTCGTTTTAGAATGGCAGGCCAGACGATGCCGTGGCTTTATCCACCTAGATTCCAGCAAGTTGTCTCCCTGCCCCCCTGTTGGGATTTCTAGTGGTCATATAGTGGTCACGAGATTTGCCGTCTTAGTCTATTCGTAATCAGTTGAAGCGATTATAGCTACAATTGCCTGCACTTTTATCCATAGGCACTGAGTGGGCTCCAAACCGGACACGCTGACAGGTGTGTCCGCGTGTCGTGCAAGTAAGGGTCCTTTACCTGCTAAAACACTTCGTTGCTGGGTGGTCATGGCTGGACCAAGACACAATTCCAACAAGAAAAGGCCAGAGTGCACATACCCTGACCTGGTCTTATACTGGTGGGCCCAGCAGGACTCGAACCTGCGACACGCGGATTATGAGGCTCTTCAGCTGGGGTTGTGCCTGTTATACGCTGGTTTTTCCTGATAATGCTTGTAACGCTTTATTCGGCCTAGGGAATGGGCTTGATCTATATCCTGCTATTGCTTTTTATTTCTACTCATTCCAGCGTGCATCCTGTTTAGTGGTCATATAGTGGTTACGAGAACGCCAATACCGAGTTATTGGCTGAACTCAGTTTCCAGAAAGGAGATTATCTCAGATGTGTTCGTGCCGGGGCCAAAGATCTCCTTTACCCCCAAGTCTTTTAAGGCCACGATTTCCTCTTCAGGTATGATTCCCCCTCCGAAGATGATAATGTCCTCACCGCCTTTTTCCATCAAGAGCTCCATGACACGGGGGAAAAGGGTCATATGCGCCCCGGAGAGTATGGAGAGACCCACTGCACCCACGTCCTCCTGTATGGCGGTCTCGGCTATCTGCTCCGGGTTTTGATGCAGTCCGCTGTAGATGACCTCATAACCCGCGTTGGAGAGGGCCCGTGCCACCACCTTGGCGCCCCGGTCATGCCCATCCAGGCCGGGTTTGGCGATTAGAATCCTTTCTTGCTTGGCCAACTTATCCTCCTACCTAATCGGCTCCCAGGAAATGATTATCTTTGGGATTCAGAATATCGCCGTTTCCTTATAAACTCCGAAGACCTCCTTCAGTGACCCGATGATCTCCCCCTCGCTGCAGTAGGCGCGGGCGCAGGACAGGATCAGCGGCATGAGGTTGGCGTCCCCCCGCGCACCCTCCCGCAGCGCGTCCAGGGTATCGGTCACCCGGGAGGAACTGCGCTTTGACCGCAGCCTCTGCAGCCTTTCCCGCTGTTTCCTCTCCACCGCGGGGTCGATCTTGAGCAGGTCTATGTTCAGGGTATCGTACTCGTTCTGGAGGCGGTTCACTCCGACCACCACCTTCTCCCCTCTCTCTATCTCCCTCTGGTAGCGGTAGGCGGCATCAGCGATTTCTCTTTGGAAAAAACCCTCGTCTATGGCCGCGAGCACCCCTCCCAGCTCCTCGATCCTTCGGAAATACTCCTCCGCCTGCTCCTCCATGCGGTCCGTCATTGCCTCTACGAAATAGGAGCCGGCCAGGGGGTCGATGACGTTGGTGACCCCGGATTCGTAGGCGATGAGCTGCTGGGTGCGCAGGGCTATCTCCACCGCCTTCTCCGTGGGCAGGGCCAGCGTCTCGTCCATGGAGTTGGTGTGCAGGCTCTGGGTGCCCCCGAGGACCGCGGCCATGGCCTGGAAGGCTGTCCTCACGATGTTGTTCTCGGGCTGCTGCGCGGTGAGGGAACACCCGGCCGTCTGGGTGTGGAAGCGCAGCATCTGAGAGCGGGGGTCGCGCGCTCCATATCTTTCCCTCATGCGGCGGGCCCATATGCGCCGGGCGGCGCGGTACTTCGCTATCTCCTCGAAGAAGTCTGAGTGGGAGTTGAAGAAGAAGGAGAGGCGCGGGGCGAACGAGTCGACGTCGAGGCCGGCCTCGATGCCCGCCTCCACGTAGGCGAAGCCGTCCGCCAGGGTGAAGGCCAGCTCCTGCAGGGCCGTGGAACCGGCCTCCCGGATGTGGTAGCCGGATATGGATATGGTGTTCCACCTCGGTACCTCGGCAGAACAGAAGGCCAGGATGTCGGTGATGATGCGCATGGAGGGGCGGGGCGGAAAGATCCATGACTTCTGGGCGATATATTCCTTCAGGATGTCGTTCTGGATGGTCCCTCCCAGCTCGGAGAAGGAAGCGCCCTGCTTCTCCCCCACGCACAGGTAGTACGCCAGGAGAATGGAGGCGGGGCCGTTGATGGTCATGGAGGTGGTGATGTCGCGCAAAGGGATGCCCGAGAAGAGCATCTCCATGTCCTCTAAGGAGTCCACGGCCACCCCGCAGCGGCCCACCTCCCCCTCGGAGAGGGGGTCGTCGGAATCCTTCCCCATTATGGTGGGCATATCGAAGGCCACCGACAGGCCGGTGGTGCCCTTCTCCAGCAGGAACTTGTACCTGCGGTTGGTGTCCTCCACGCTGCCGAAGCCCGCGAACTGGCGCATGGTCCACAGCCGTCCCCGGTACATGGAGGGATGGACCCCCCTGGTAAAAGGGTACCGTCCGGGGTAGCCCAGGCCGTTCTGGTAATCGAGATCCTCAATATCCTCGGGGGTATAGAGGGGGTCCAGTTCCTCTCCGGATATGGTAGTGAAGCTCTCCTCTCGCAGGGGGGAACTCCCGTAGTCCTCCTCCATCCACCGTCTTTTCTCTATCTTCCTCATTGGTTTTTCCCCACATATCTGATCCGTGATATCGTGGATCTTAATGGGCGCACCGGATTCCTCTACCGAATCCTTAAACGCCCTCTCACATCATGATCTCTATTCCCGATTTACCTGCAATTCCAATAAGATCACCGTGTCACTAAACCCTTCTCATCCTACCGGTCCCAGTCTATTCGCGACTATCTCGGCGCATTCCAGCGCCGACTCTCCTGCTGCATCCACTCCTATCGCTCTGATTTTCCCGGAGTTCGCGACATCATGGCCCACATAGTAGAGCCCGTTGATCGGCGAAATCATAGAGGGCCTGTTTGCGCCAACTTGCCATTTTGTCTGGGCCACCGGAAAGCCCAACCCTTCCTTGTCCTTGTCAGCCCAGCTTTGAATATAGTCGGGGGGAATTACTTCCTTGAAGATCATGTGCTCGTTCAGACCTGGGAACAGTTCTTCTCCGGACTCAAGGACTTTGTCCGCCCACTTTTTCCAATCAGCTCCTTCGATAAAAGGCATTGGGCAGCCAAAACATATGATCTGCTTGCCCGGAGGGGCAAATGATGAAGTCCAATTTGTGGTAACCATATACCATATGTAAGGTTTCTCGGGTATCTCACCTCTTTCAAGCTGCTCTGTATATCCCGCAACATCCAGTGAGTGTGCGTACATGCCACACGGTCTATCGGTTATCTTCTTTGAAAGGGCCGTATGTATCACCAGGGCCGTCCAGGAGGACCTCAGGTTTCTTACGTGATTCACATAACTCTTATCAAAATGCTCCTCACCGACCAGGTCCAGAACGGTTCTTTTTATCCCGGCATTGCTTATTACCAGGGGCGCTTCCAGGATCTCCCCGTCCTCCAGCTCCACTCCCCGCACCTTTCCCTCTGATACGACGATCCTCTTTGCTTTCCCTTGTCTGAACTCGCCGCCATGCTTCTTGAACCCAGTAAACAATGTTTCCGGAATAGCTTCGCACTCACCGACAGGATATGCGATCTTCCCTTTCATCAGGCCCCGAAATATCTGGATCGTCTCTCCTAAAGAGGACTCCCAGTAAGGGATGGCGTAGAACGCGCCTGCCACGTAACCTATAATGGCGTGGAGTTTGGGGTTGTCGGAACGTTTGAGCAGCCAGCTTCTCAGGTCCGTCCTGTCCAACTCATCCCGCCCATTCTTGGTGAGCAGTTTCGGCAAAGTCTGCAGTGCCAGCATCGCCAGAGAAAGCACGTCCTTCAACGGCAGCTTCACCCCTATGGGCCTGCCTTTTACGGTTATCCCTATCCACTCCCCGTTAACGCATATTGGTAGCTCATTTATCGTCGTCCAGGCGATCTCCTCTCCCAACATCCTGGCTATATGCGCACAACTCCCTTTGCTGCCCCGTGCAAAAGCGTGGATAAAAACGGGAAAGTGGTACCCTTCTTTCTTGTGAGAGACACACTTACCGCCCACCTTGTCAAGCTGCTCAAGCAGCAGCACCTTTCTACCCTGCTTGGCCAGGATCGCGGCAGCACCGATACCACCGATTCCACCTCCGACCACGATGACATCATACACTCTCTTCTACCCCCTTTTCCCTTATCTTTTTCTCTCGATAGGACTTTCCTGATGCAAATTTTAGCAATACAAGCATATACTCCCTTGAGGTTCTATATGAGAAATGCGGGCTGATTCTGATCTCCAATTCCAGCCTTACCCTTCCGTTTTATCTCCACTGTCCCTAATGCCTTGTCTTTCTCCAATGATCTATCCCCCATCTGGATTGATCTGTTACGGCAAGTCTTGAAACAGAGCAGCAGGCATTTAGTAATTCATGCTAACCCCCAGCGACTGGAAGAAAGACATGCAGGATATCCCCCTCACTTAAACGATTGTGTTTCAGATTTCTGACATTGATTCCATTAAGTAGAAAGCGGCAGTTTCTCTGCATCCCACCACTGAGATTTAGCTTCTGATCAAGCGCTGAGCCAAATCTCTGCTCCAAGTATTCGATAACCTCCTCTAAGTTATCTGCATCTCGCTGCAGGGAATCCGCTCCCAGACTCCTCTGCAGCAAAGTATAGAAACGAATGGTAACCAATGGCATATCTCAATGTCCTATCAACACGAGACCCTGTTTCTGTACTCCTATACGTACCTCACGAAGCCGCAGCTCTGCAGAATCGCATACAGATAAGATCCGCTCTCTGCTCATTCGGGTACTCTCTTTCATAGCCCATCAGATCCGTTTGCTTATCACATCATCCTCTACAAGAAGCTCAGCCAGGTTCTTGCCTTTCTCCTGCGGGCTTCCGCCATCAACAAATACGCATTCTTTCTGCAACACCGGCTTATACATATCGACTATCTGCATCTTCTTAAGAGCTTCGAGGTCTATCTCTATATCATCTGCTGACCAGAACTCACACGGCATCTTACGAGCCTCCACAAGCTGCTTAACAGAGGTATATCTCAACTCACCGACCTCATTGCTCGTGGTTATCAAGGCTGGTAATTTCGCCCTTATCCTTTCGTAGCCGTCCGGCTTTACTCTCTCCACGATTATGTTCCCGTCCTCTATCAGCACACTCCGCGCCAACGTAACTACCGGAGCCTGCAGCAATTCTGCGATTAAAGCACCCGTTTGGCCGGAATCCCAATCGCCGGCTTGCCTCCCGGTAATAATCAGGTCCCATTCACCGATCTCCAATATGGCCCGGGAAAGTACATATGCTACGGAAAGGCTGTCGAGATCCCTGAAATGCTCATCGTCCAGAATGATTAATCTGTCAGCTCCCTCCGCCAACACTTTGCTCAATACAGGCCTTGCATTTTTCTCGTCCATACTTAAAACCGTAATATGACCCCCACATGCCTCTTTTAAGCGAAGCGCCGCCTCCAGGGCATTTTCGTCAAAGGGATTTATCACTGGGGCCACTCCTGTGAAGGAGACCTTTTTTTGCTCACGGTCGACGTTTACGGCTTTGGGGGGCGCTTCTGGGTCGGGTATCTTCTTTACGCAAGCAATAATATTCAATGTTTTCATTTCAACTCCTCCAGCCTGTTCCTGAAAGCCGCGAGGACATCCTCAAATTCCGCAACAACTCCATAATCGGCCACCTGAAATATTGGAGCCTCCTCGCTTTTATTTATCGCAACCACTTTCTTGGCCCTGGTGATACCGGCTACATGCTGACTGGCTCCCGACAATCCCACCGCTACGTATAATTCCGGAGCCACCTTTTGACCGGTCAACCCCACTTGGTGTTGTGACGAGAACCAGCCCATATCCACAAGAGGCCTGGTGCAACCGATCTCCCCACTGCCGAAATATCCCTTGAGCAAGTTGAGCAGTTCCCTGATATCCTCAAGCTTCTCCGGTTCCTCTATGCCCCGCCCCCCTGCCACTATTACGGCCGCCTTATCCAGCTCGACAACTTCCTCCCTAACCCTTTCGATCAGCTCCACCCTGGCTTTGGATGCGTCTATCCCCGCATCAAAGGCAATGATCTCCCCCGCGCTTTGCCCGTTCTCTACCGGGTCAAAAGCCTTCGGCCTCACCGTTACGAACTGGGGTTTTCCCTCATATTTGAAGACGCCGTTAACATTGCCTCCGAATACCGGCTTCGTCCGCAGCAGGAGGCCGTCATCAATATCCAGCTCGATGTCCGTACAGTCCATGGTGAGTTGGGTATTCAGCCTGAATGCTAACCTGGGAGCCACATCTATTGCGGTCTCTGTGTGCCCCATCAATAAAATGTAGGGGTCCATTTCCCTGCACAGCTTCTCCAGCGCATCCACCCATAAATCTGCCAGGAAATCCTTGAGCAAAGGGCTTTCCATGGTGTAAACCTTATCTGCTCCGAGGCAGGCAACCTCCTCCGCCGCTGCAGCGATTCCATTCCCCATCAATATCGCCGCAAGCTTCCCGCCCGAACTACGAGCCAGCATCCTCCCGACATTCAGCAATTCCAGCGTGACAGTGCTGATATTCCCTTCTTCGCTTACCTCTCCATAGATCATCACGTCATTCGCTGGCACGACTTGACCTCCTTGAATAGCAAGTGACCGCCCATTCTTCTCACAAAGGCACTTCCGGCTCAACCACCAAACGATTCATGCAAGCCTTTCCCATCGTATCCTCCTCGGGCAAGCTCTCATTCTTGTAAAATATGGTATTCCCCTTGCGAATCAATGGAGTCTGCATTACTGGGTTTAAACAATAATAACTGCGCTCCTGGCATTCTCTTTTGCAGGGGAAAATGCCTATCTCATCTTCCTTGCCCTGCACGTCACAGGAGATGGCGAGACAGAGTCTGGTGGTAGTGATATAGCCATAGGGCATGTATAACGAGGAATTCAATCCCGTTCCGTCCAGATTTACATCCAGACCCTGAAAAAGGTTATCGAATTCTACTCTCTTTACTCCATTCTTGATCAGCCACTGTTGATAAAGAGGAACGTCAAGGCTGCAGCTTCTGAAATAATCGATAGTGCTCGGGGGCAAGATATCCATGAGGTTCATGAGCCTGGGCCCCCGTTTCATTTTGTTCAAAAGCCTTCCCATCACCGGCTCTAGTTCCCGATACCGCTCATGCAAGAAACGTAACACTCCCCAATCGTTAAACACGACCTCGCTACCAGGCCTTTCCTTCTCCAGCTTTTCAAAAAGCAAGCCTAACTTGCCCAGGCCCTCATTGGTCACGTAAGGGGTGACGAGAGTAAATCCCAGGGCTTTTTCCGAGGCAAGACCTATCGCCTTCTCCAAATCGCTTAGCGACGGTATAAGGCGCTGGCAGAATTCGCTGCCAAAATATAGCCTCGAGAACTCTTTGCTGTAATGCTTCAACCCCGCCAGATTAGTGGCATACAGAGCGCGTTCCATGGCCCCGTT
>Ga0180433_10009073_pt1 | contig 12242 bp, 17 predicted proteins | sample SS_ome_8_FD_132980 | JGI IMG/M metagenome (GOLD analysis project Ga0180433, IMG submission 132980) | Hypersaline lake sediment archaeal communities from the Salton Sea, California, USA - SS_1_D_1 metaG | ecosystem: Environmental > Aquatic > Non-marine Saline and Alkaline > Hypersaline >... | reverse complement strand
TCCTCGCGGGTATCCAGGTAGTAGCTGTCGTCTCCTTCGAGGGGGACCATGTTGAAGGTCGCGGCCCACTTCCCGCTAGTGGGGTCCTGACAAACCATGCCGAGGTGGCTGTCCATGGCCAGGCCGGGCGTCGTGAAGACCTCGAAGCAATCGCCACCGTCGTGTCTCTTGCACTCGTCTTCCGACATCCCCAACCACTTGGAGAACTCGATGTCGCAGGGCTTGTAGTGGAAGGACATTAGTCCGCTTCGGGGGTCCGACAGTCGCGGCACCACGACTGGTTGGTGATGCGGTCACCGCCGTTGTGGCCGTAACCAGCCATGCGACGCAGGCCGAACTCGTCCAGGGGCTTCAACTCGCCACACTCGGGGCAGCGGCGGTACACCACGCCGTCGATGATCTCGTCGCCGCGGATGCGGATCTCGTCACGGGGTTCGGTCATGGATGCTTTCCTCCAGGGCCTCGGCCATCTCGATCAAGCTGCGGGAGCCCTCGACCACGCGGCTCGGCCAGTGCGTTTCAGGGCCCACCCACCAGTCGCCCGTGTTGCCGGCCGCTTGCCCGTACATGGCGAGCGCACAGGAGGCACCCCCGTCCGTCTCGAAGTGGCGGGAGTGCATGTGGATGCCGGGTTGAAGAACGAGGGAGAATGGGATGCCTCGGAAGGCAGCAGCGAGATGTTCCGCCTCGCGCCGGGAAAGGGACAGCCCGGGGAGGTGAGCCCCGCACGACAGCACAATGCGGTCACCCTCTCTGGTGATCACGACATCGGGGTAGCCGTTCGACTGCGGGACGCGGATCATCAGACCTCCTGGTTCTTCTACCCGGAGGTCCCGCTCCCTAAACACTTTTCATTTGGAAGGGATGGGTTCGCAGCAGCAGTAGCCGCTCTTTCGGTCGTACTCGATCCCCATGCCGAGTTCCGCACAGCGCTCCTCGCAATCCACCATCCACTGCTCTTTCTCTTGCGAGGGGAAAGCGGAGAAGGACACGAAGGCCAGCGCGAGAACCACCAGCACTACGAACAGCGAAAGACCTCTCGACACGGGATGCCCCCTAGAGGTTGAGCAGAAATTGGCGCACACCATACCAGTAAGCGGCACCGAGGAGGTGATCATCTCGGAGGCCGTGTTCCGGATGGAAGGGAAGCTGGCAGGTGATGGGAATGTAGCACTTGGTGCAGTCCCCCTTGCCGTCGGGTTGCATCCCCACGTCGGCACACACGGGGCAGTGTGTGTAGCTGTAGCTGACCTTGCCACTTCGGCGGAAGTGGGACAGCTTCCCATCAAGCCCGGCAACGACGAGGAGACGTTGCTTCCCGTCCAGGTCACGTAACTCGTCCTGCACTTCCTGGGGCAGCACGACACCCCGATCCACGGCCACACGCCGGAGGCGCACGAGGTCGGTCAGCCCCCGCTTCTCGTACAGCCTCGCGGCCTTCTCCTCGGCCTCGTCCTGGGGGTCGGCAGCCGGGAGGACCCCCCACCCCTGCGACTGGAGGAAGCGGGAGAACTCGGACTCTCGCGGGTAGGGGACGGTCGTCACCACGCCCATGCGGCACACCAGCGAGGCATCTCGCTGGCTGAGCCATGCCCTGGCTATGTTGTCGATCTCCTGCAAGAGCGGCCTGGCGTAGCCATGCCCCCGGAAGGACTCCAGCACCATGAATCCCCGCAGTCGAAGGTCGAGGTCCCGCTCCTGGATCAGGAAGCCGCCCACGATGGCATCGTCCTGGTGGTCGTCCCGGAGGAGAACTGCCTGTTCGTTGCGGCACATCCCCGCGGTCCAGCTTTGATCCCACACCTGCTTGTACTCGTCATCGAAGACGTCGAAGTAGTGAGACCACTGAGCATCGACAAACCGCTTGGGGATGGCGTTGAGGCCCACCGCATCGAGGGATACCTTCTGCCAGGTCAGTCTCATCGAACGCGCTCCAGTGGCCCGGTGATCAGGGCGACGTGAAGGTTCCGTTGCTCGGGGTCCCTCGGGAGGGGCATCGGCGCCTTGATCACCTTCAGGTGCCGAGGGCTCGCCATCTTCTGAATCAGGTTCCGCACCCACGTCAGTATCCGCATGGTTCTGCCTCCGTTTCTGCAAGTAGGTCTCGCGTTCGGCTGCCCGGTCCTTCCACGCAGGCACCCATTCCTGAACCTTCACCGGGCGCAGAGCGTCCAGGGGGAAGACCTCGGGACACGGCCGGTGGAGGAACTCGACTCCCTTGAAGCACCGCAAGCGGGGGGCCATCAGCAAACAACCATGGCCCAGCAGGTTCACCGCGTGGAGGCCCAGCCATTTCGGGTGTTCCTTCGCAACGCGGATCACTTCATCGGCCTCCTCCAAGGCCCCGCACGGAACCGGGGTGCCCGTGAAGGGGGCGTCGGGAAGGTAGGCGTGGAGGTGCAACATGTACCGCATCGAGGGGAACTCGCGGTACAGGCGTAGCTGGATGGGCGTGTCCACCGAAGGCTTGTGCCTCGCGAAGACCACGGGCTCGTCGTTCTCCCACCCCTGCCAGACCTCGGTGAAGGCGTGTGCCCCGTCGATGTCCGTCTTGGAGATGTTGCGGCGGGTCATGAAGACCCGAGCGCCCCGCCGGAAGGAAGCGTTGCCGAGGAAGCGGGTGACCCCTTCGGGTAGCTGCCCCGGGAATCCCTGCATGGCCCCGGCGTTCTCCTCGATGATCCCTTGGAACTGCACGGACGGTTCGAGAGGGTCGTAGGGGGCTCCGTAGGAAGGCCGCTCGATGCTTCGCATTCGGGTGACCCGCAGACCGTGCGCCATCACTCGGGCCAGGACCCGGCCCACCCCTTGGATGTCGTGCTTGACCTCGCCGTAGATGTTGCCGAGGGGGTCGAACACGCGCATCGGGTAGGGGGTCTTGTCGATCTGCACCTGGACGCCGAGGTTGGCACGGTAGCCGAGGAGACCGTAGGCACACTCCACGAGGGGGGTCGTCCCCTCGACGCCCATCATCATGATCAGGTAGATGGGCTTGCCTCGCTTGATCTCTCGCAGGACGCGGGGCGCCCCCTCCTCTTTCCGCAGGCCACAGAAGACAGCCGTGAAGTCCCCGTGCTGACAGCGGGGCAGGATCTCGTGTTCCAGGTCCTCGACGCTACCGCCGTTGTAGACGGTGACTCCCCACTCGGGGAGTTCCTCGGTGAGAGTTTCCGCGAGGGGGTCCACGCCAGGCCAGGACTCACCACCAGCATGGTCGAAGTGGCCCGCGATGATTGCCAGCTTGTGGGTCATGGGTGCTCCTGCTCAGGCGACGTGACCGAAGATGTCCTCGATGGTGCTCTCTCGCACGGCGATGCCATCCTCGCTGGCTGCCAGGTGGGCTGAGCCTCCCACCCGCAGGATGAAGTCGTCCCCGTGCTTCAGCACGTACTGGACGTAGCGGCCGATGGGGAGGTGCGCCAAGATCAGGTTCTTGGCGACCTTCACGGTGCCACTCTTGGGAGGAGGCACCGGTCCGTTGGGGGCGGACCAGAGCACGCGCTCGGCGATCTTCAACCCCTGCAGGTAGATGGCGCCGAACTCCGGCGTCTCCTCCTCGGGATGCTTGGGCTGACGGGGTGCCCCCACGTAGACCCGCGAACCGCGAACGGGACGATCATCGACCCGCAACGTCTCGAAGACATGATCGGTCGAGGAGGTCGAGAAGCCTTCCAGCGTCCGGTGGAAGCTGTCCCGCTGCTGGACCAGAGCCCGGAAGATGTCGTCGCTGTGGATGGCCCGTTCGATGCGGTCCTTGCCTTTCCCCTCCCAACCCTTCAGCCCCTGCTGCTCGGCCTCACGCACGAGAACATGGATGTCGAGGTCGTTGAGGGCGGCGAGGCTGCGTTGGACGAGGGAGGGGTAGTCGAAGCCCGTGACGAGAACGACGTGAACCACATCGTCGCCATAGAGCTTGCGGTCAGCCCCACGTCCTCGGAGCGAACCCTTCTTGCGGACGATGAGGCCCGTGAACGTCCCACGACGGCTGCTCGCCAGCGCTTCCGCGATGGCGAAGTTCGTCTCGGCGGCGTTGATAGCTTGTGGTTTCATCACCTGTTCTACCCATCCGACGGCGTGTCTAACGAAAAAAGAACACATCGTGGGTGGGATGGTAGGGTAGAACGCAAGAGGCCCGAACCACGTAGCTACGCGCGTGTGCGCGATTCTTTTACTCATGGGCGACGCCAAGACCAAGCTCGATCACCTCCACCACAACCGCATCGGCGATTGCACCCGCTGCCGTCTCCACAAGGACCGAACGAAGGTCGTCTACGGCGACGGCAACCCCGACGCGGACATCGTGTTCGTCGGCGAGGCCCCCGGCTACCATGAGGACATGCAGGGGGTCCCCTTCGTGGGGCAGGCCGGAAAGATGCTCAACCGGATGTTGGCGGATGCTGGGGGCATCGAGCGAGGGGAGGTGTTCATCACGAACCAAATGAAGTGCCGCCCGGAGGGTAACCGTGACCCGTGGGACGACGAACTGGCGACCTGCGGACCCTTCCTCGACGCGCAGTTGTGGATCATCCAGCCGAAGGTGCTGGTCGCCCTGGGTCGTTTCGCTGGGAACTATCTGGCGGGACGGCCGAACTGGACGATGCACCGGCTGTCGCAAGATGTCTGGCGCTACCGCAACGACACGACCGATCTCGTGCTCCCCCTAGTGGTCCTCTACCACCCTGCCTACATGCTGCGGTACATGCGAAACAGCGAGAACACGAAGGACCAGAAGCGGAAGCTGTACGAGGGCCAGATCGAGCAACTGCGAATTGCTGTCGAGATCGCAGAGGGCAAACGAGTAGTAGAGATCAAGGAAGCGGTCATCGCGCCCCCTGCACCACCCCCGGACGAGGGGCTCGTGTTGGCCGACCTCTTTCCACCCAAGGAGGATTGAGCCTTGCCGATCCGCATCCCGAACCTCATCGCCAATGACCTGCTGATGCTGTTCGACTACTATCAGGGGCCCGTCCGTCGTTGGCATGACATCATGCACCCCTTCACGATGCTCCGTGCCGCCCGAGAGCACGACCTGGTGCTGACTGAGGTGCAGATCTGGGCGGTCCTCTACCACGATGCCATCTACGACCCCGCGTCCTTCGACAACGAGGAGCGCAGCGCCGAACTGGCTCGTCGGCACCTGGATCGCCTCTTCACGGCCGAGGACCTAGACCTTCTCACGACGGTCATCCTCGACACGAAGCGGCACAAGCCGTCGGGCCCTGAATCGGCCCCGGTCATCGACCTCGATCTGATGGTCATCGGGGACACGCGAGAGCGGTACGCCGACTACGCCGTGCAGATCTGGCGGGAGTACAGGACCATCGCACCTCCCGACGTATACCGAACCCACCGCATCGCGTTCTTCAAGGATCAGCTACTGCAACGCGACCCGTTCTTCTACACCGATGCTTTCAAGCCTTGGACGGAGCGGGCCATCGCCAACGTCGAGTGGGAACTTGACCGACTGGAGAGAGGTGTATGGCCGCCCCCCAGCGATACCGACGAGTAGGGGACCGCTGGCAACTGTTCAGCGACAACAACCCCTGCGAGACCTTCGACCGCATCGCCGTCCTATTCACGGACCAGGGGCGTGTCGTGACGGTCCACAAGTTCGGCCATCCCGATGAGGTCGCCTGCAAGGCACAGGAGATCCGCAAGGGCCTCGTCGAGGAGGGGGACAGCCACACGCTGTCGCAGATGGGTGTCCTCGAACTCGGCGTCGAGGACATCAGTGAAGATGAGTTGAACGCCGTCTGTTGCAACGGCCGCAAGCTGCGAGCTTTCCTGGATCGCCACGGGGCTCGCATGGCCCATCTGGCGACGGAACCCCGACTGGAGATCGAAGGCACCTAGTGCTGGGGTACTTCATCACCTTCGAGGGGATCGAGGGGAGTGGGAAGACCACCCACATCGCCCGACTCCGCGATCGGCTTGAAGCGTTGGGGCACACGGTCCTCCAGGTCCGCGAGCCTGGTGGGACTCCCCTCGGGGACCGCATCCGGGAGATTCTGCTGAACGGTCCGGAGATGGTGGACGAGGCTGAAGCTCTACTGTTCGCCGCCTCGCGAGCCCAGATCGTAGCGTCTGTCATCACACCCGCCTTGGAGGAGGGGACAACCGTCCTCTGCGATCGGTTCGTGGACTCCTCTGTCGTCTACCAGGGGCACGCCCGTCGGTTGTCTGTCCCGGCGGTCCTGCAGGCCAACGAGATGGCGGTCCAGGGGCGGTGGCCTGATCGGACGTTGCTGTTTGACCTGCCCCCGGAGTTGGGTCTCGAACGGGCAGCCAGTCGCCTGCTCGCCTTGGATCGCATCGAGCGTGAGGGGCTTTCCTTCCACCGAACCTGTCGAGAGGGGTTCCTGACGGAGGCCCGCGAACACCCCAACCGCTACCGCGTGATCGACGCTGCGCTGTCGAAGGACGAGGTGGAAGAACAGGTGTGGAAAGCGGTTCAGGACCTGTTCTGAACGACGTTCGGTTTCCCTTCGATACTTCCAGGTAGTGGGGACCTCCCATCCAATCGAACGGTAGGGTCAAGAGTACGCAAGGGAGTGCTGCACGATGCCTGACGACACCGACACCACGACCACCGAGGGCACAACCACCGAAGAGTCCGGTTGGACGAAGTTCAAGCGGTTCATGCGGAAGAACTGGTGGTGGCTCCTGGCCGCTTCCTTGTTCTTGTTCGCCATCGCCTCCGCCTTCATTCTTGGCAAGGGCGACGCGAACGTGATCTGGAAGACCTACCGGCGCATCCGGGACAAGATCGACGAGATCGACAAGGAAGCCGATGCCCAGAAAGACCAGCTAGAGAAGGACCGCGAGAAGGACAAGGCTGACGTCGAGGCCGAGCGTAAGACGGAACGCGACAAGCTCGATGCCGAGCACGCCGCTCGCATGGAAGAGATCGAGAAGGACCACAAGGAGGCCCTGGATGCTCTCAAAGATCAGAACCGCGAAGAGTACGAGCGCCTTGTCAACGATCCTGATGCTCTGCTGGATGCTCTCCGCAGTCACAACCGCGAAGGTGGCGAGGGCTGACGAGACTGAGGATCAAGAGGACACCACACCCCCCGACCCGGTTCGTGTCGAGGAGGGAGCAACGGCCCCGTTCACCGGCATCCTGATGTCGAACGAGCAGGCGGCCCGGTTGCTCGTCTCCGAACGCTCCTGCGAGGACCAGGTGTCCATCGAACGGGACTACCAGCAGGCCCGCTGCACCGAGGAGAAGGACCGCCTGGAGCGAGGGGCCAAGCAGGACCGTGAGTTCGATGCCCGGGTGGCCGAGATCGACCGGGACTACGACAGCCGTATCCACACGGTGGATCTCAACGCCTGCAACGACAAGGTGACCCTGCTGAACAAGGAACTCGACCGGGCGCTGGAGCCCAACAAAAACCCCTTCAAAGACCCGGCTTTCGCCTTCGTCATGGGGATGGTCGTGACGGGTGGCATGGTCGCCCTGGGCGCCGTCGCCGTCCACGAGTACCGCGAGGCTGCCACGATCGCCCCCTAGAAAGTCGGTTAGGCAGTCCCCTGTTCGAGTAGTAGGAACAGGAGACCTCGATGTCCTATGGCTTCGCCGAGATGATCCGGCAGGCTCGCGAGCACAACGCGGGCCATTGGCAACTGCCCTTCCCCCAGGACGTGAAGCTGTGGCTGGCCAAAGGCCGCCACCTCCGCGTTTCCTTCGCGTGGCTTCACATGACGGAAAACGGGGAACCCGACTTCACGAAGCCTCCCCGTTTCACCACTGTCCAGCGACACTACGTGCCCCCCGAGGAGGACCCCTTCCAGGGCATCGGCGGCTACGTCCTGTGCGAGGGGGAGTTCTGCGCTTTCTGCCATCATGAGAACGATGTGGTACGGAAGCTCCGCGACTGCCACGGGACGGTTGTCGTGGCGTGGCCGACAACGGAGGAAGGCTTCATCGACCGCGAGGAGTGGAAGACCTTTCCAGCACTCGTCATCCCGTGGGTGTACTCGGGGGGTCGCCATGAGGCGATCCTGAAGACGCACAAGGAAGCCCCTCTGCAGGACCACGACATCCTGTTGTCCTGCGAGGCCCAGCGCTACCAACGCTTCCTCATGACCCCTTGCAAGAACAACCTGCTGGCCAAGATCTTCGCCACCGCGAACAAACCGCAGGTGTTCGAGGAACGAGGGAGGCTCGATGAGGTCAGCCGGTGGCAGGGGTGGTATTCGTCCATCATCCACCAGGCCAACCAGATCCACCCACGGCTGTCGTACATCATGGCCCGGCCAAACCTGTTAGATACGCCCCCGGTTTGTAGCGACCCGTCACCGGAGGCGGCGTTGGATCAACTGCTGGCACTGAGCGTTTGACCGCCCGAGGGGCGTAGCTGAGTATGGGAAGATCGCGGAGGAGTTGAAGATGAGCATTCAGAAGGTCAAGCGTGTTGTGGTGGACGGTATCGTGCGAGCCAAGGCCGAGTCCATCTCGGTGTGGCCCGGAAGCGACTTCGTCATCCGGTACAAGGATCGCGAGGTCTGCTTCCACGTCCTGTTCGTCGAGGAGGAGGAAGCCCACTGCCGGGTGGTCGGCGACTGCCCTCCGAAGTGGAAGATCGCGGCAGCGTGATTCTTTGGATTAGGACCTCGGGTCGTTGAGTAGAAAGGTCATGGCACCTACATTCCTCATCACACACCTCGACCTGGACGGTTACGGCTGCGCGGCCCTCGGCCGTCTCCTCTGGCAGGACGCCTGGATCGAGTACGCCCACTACAACAACATCGATCGCATCGTGCGTCAGGCCATGTACGAGGTGGGGCAGGCCCGCATGAAGGGTGACCCCTCTCCCTACAGCCAGATCGTCATGGCTGACATCGCCCCGGCCAGCGAGGAGGTGTTGCGGGAGTGCGTCGAGTTCCAGAGCCCCGACTGCCCGGTCATCATCCTCGACCACCACGAGAGTTCACCCTTCGCCGAGTTCGCCGACCGCGATGTCCTGGGCATCTACGACGAGGATCGGTGTGGCACCCGACTCGTGTGGGACCGCTTCCAGAACTCGATGGTGGGTCGGGTCGTGGGGGACACCGGAACCCTGCAGCACCTTCGCCAATTCGTCGATGTTGTCGAGGTGCGGGACACCTGGCAGACGGAGAGCCCCCTCTGGAAGCAGAGCCTGCGTCTGAACAAGCTGGCCCACACCCTCGGCCGCGACGAGTTCGTGTCCCGCTGCATGGTGCGCCTCGGCCACGGTGAGGCCATCGCGGAGCTTCACGAGCACGAGGGCCCGATGGTCGAGATCCTGCTGGAGATGGACGAGCGCTACATCGAGGGTCGCGTCAAGTTCATCGAGCGGTGCGTGGACAGCGAGGGTCGCGTCTACCATTGGGTCCAGGCCCACCGCCTCGCCTCCGAGATCGCTGACCGCGTCCTTCAGACGGTCGAGACGGACTATGTGGCTGTCGTCATGCCCGAGCGTGCCAACGTCGAGCTTCGCTCCGATGGGAAGAAGGTGGATGTCGGCAAGCTGGCCGAGGCCCGTGGGGGAGGGGGGCACCCCGACGCTGCCGGCTATGGCATCGACCGCATCGATCGCGTGCCGATGCCGAAGGGCCGGGGCATGTGGAACGTCGAGGTCTGCCGTCCGACGGGCAAGGCGCTTCCCTTCCTGGAGGGGTGGACGGCGGGGATGGGTGCCTCCCTGGAGGCGTTCAGCCAGGCGGGGGCCTTTGACCCTCGTCGTGTGAAGGTCTCGGGGGATGACCCCCTTGGACGCCTGGTGCTCACCGATGGCGATGGCAACGAGGTCAAGAGCCGATGAACACCGGATTCATTGCCCTCGCTGTCGTGGTGTTTCTGATCGCTCTCTGCATCTGGGGGGCCTCGACGATCCAGATCGCGAAACCCAGACCCAAGGTGCGTCGTGGGGGTCGCCAGATCCACATCCACGGGACCACCATCCGGGTCAACGGCCAGACGAAGGTCCGCCGCGAGGGTTTCCTCGGTGACACGGACGCCCTCGCGGCGGATTTTGAGCGGTTGGTGGGGGGTGGGAAGGTGTCGGTCCATTTCGGAGATGGTGGTGATGTCCAGGTCCCGACAGGGAAGGCCGGGAGTGTTGATGTCCAGGTCCCGACAGGGAAGGCTGGAGGTTCCCAGAAGAAGCCGGCCCAGGGGATGTGGGAGTGTGAATACTGCACGACCGAGAACGAGGCCAAGGTGCCTCGTTGCGTGTCCTGCGGGGCTCCTCGCAAGGGGGTGCAGGAGCAGCCGGTCATCGACAAGACGGACTTCTCCGACCTCATCCAGAGCCTGCGGGCGTGTGACTTCGATGGGCCCCGCGTCCAGGTGTTGGAGAGTCTCCGAGGGAACTCATACACTTCGGAACAGGTCGTGGCCGTCCTGATGACCTTCGACTTTGACGGCCCTCGGGCGGATGCCCTGAAGGTCCTGCGGGGGACGATCACGGCTCCTGTCCGCAAGGCCCGCATCCTACAGACCTTCGACTTCGACGGCCCGAGGTCCGAAGCGGCTCGGCTGCTAGTCCCCCCGAAGGCTCTCTATCGGTTCGGTAAGGAGATGTAGATGAAAGTACGTGACCTGATCGCCAAGCTCCAGTCCGTCGACCCCGAGGCCGAGGTCATCATGACCGAGAACGCCCGGGATTGCTTCACCATCGAGCCGGTGGTTGACGTGACCTCCTTCGCGGCCCCCTCCGAGGGCGAGGACGGCTACTACTTGCGTGAGGACGGCACGATCGCGTGGGAGTGTGACCCCATCCCCGAGGGTGCAGCCCCGATCGCCGTGATGGAGTTCGAGATGGGCGACACGCACACGCAGGCCGAGGTCGCCGAGCGCAAGCGGGTCATGAAGGCCCGGCGTCGGGTGTCCGACGAGTCCACCATCCTCGACGACCTCATGGCCGACGCGACCGATTAGCGACACCGTTAAGGCATCCCAAGCGAGAAAAAATGAGGGGGTGTCTACGAACCCTATCCCCGTGCCCGATGACACCTCCCCCCATATTACGGAGGGTTTTCAAGACCACCACAAATGGGACGGCCCACAAGCCAAAAAATACCCAGAATGGGTGGTTGACACGCATTCTCCTACGCTTCTACTATGAGGCCCATGCAACCCCGAATGGGCTGATTAAAAAGGAGAGTCCGCATGTCCGGCAAGACACCTGTCAACAATGGGGATGGTGAAGTGCGCGTTGATGAGGAGGGCACGTCCACGAAGCGCAAGACCTCCAGGGTTCGAAGTCCGAACTTCCCGGGCATCAGCTTCCAGGAGGCACTTCGGATGGCCGAAAGGCTCTACGAAAAGAACGGCATCCTCGGCATGTCCTATAAAGACCTCTGTGGGGAGCTAGAGCTTCCCCCGAAGTCCAGCAGAACCAAAATCCATGTCGCGGCCTTGAAGCACTATCACCTGCTCACAACGGAAGCTGGTGCCGACGGGGCAACCGACCTGGTTCTGACGACGGACGTGGAAACCATCTGCGAGGAGCCGGAAGACAGCGAGGAAAGAAGGGCCACACTAAAGCGGCTGGCTCTCTCCCCTCCCATCTTCCAGAAGGTACTGGCGTCCTATGAGGACGAGAAGCTGCCAAAGGGGGAGCGTCTCCCTTCGGACAAGCTCCTTCGTTCCCGTCTTGTCCGTCAGTTCCGGTTCAATAAGGGCTCAGTGACTGAGATGATGACGTCCCTTCGAGAATCACTGGCCTTCTACGAGGGCATTGACGGCGCGGCGCGGTCCTCCGATAATCAGACTGCGGTCGAGAAACCGGAACCGACCGTCGAGGATGCGCCGATGTCTACAAGGGTAGCGGAAGCTGACATGCAGTCGTTCATCAAGGTGAACGGCCACAACGTGGAACCACTGACTCTTTCGAGCGGCCGGGAGGTCTCGCTGGTGTCGGATGTGGACATCAAGATGTTCAGCGAGAGTGACCTCGCGAAGATGGAGGTCTGGTTCAGGGCTTTGATGACGATCGCCCGCACGTACCAGGAGTGCTTGGCGGAGATCAATCCATCATCCTTCCCGTCGGAAGGGGCGCCCGAAGCTACCGATGCCCCCCGGGCCGAAAAAACGCTGGACACCGAACAAGCTGCGGGGTAGCTTCAAGCTTATCTGGAGACTGACGTGCGGTACAACCGACCCAAACGCATGGAGGAACGCAACGCCCGAGGCCATCGTGCGGCCTTGGGCGAGGCGTTGAAGCCCCTCTCTGCGTAGGGAGCCGGTGGGCCGGCAAGCTCAGTCGAAG
>Ga0180433_10009072_pt1 | contig 12242 bp, 9 predicted proteins | sample SS_ome_8_FD_132980 | JGI IMG/M metagenome (GOLD analysis project Ga0180433, IMG submission 132980) | Hypersaline lake sediment archaeal communities from the Salton Sea, California, USA - SS_1_D_1 metaG | ecosystem: Environmental > Aquatic > Non-marine Saline and Alkaline > Hypersaline > Sediment... | reverse complement strand
GGCAGCGCGGCCCACGCCTCGCGCTTTGCCGCGCTGATCTCCTGCTTCCGCTCCTCTGGCAACAGGCCCCACTGGACAGACGCGTACCTCGTGTAAGCGCTGCAAACGTCGGCCTCCCATCGTCGCTGGGAGACTAGCGCTTGGAAGCCCTCTAGCGAAGACAGGGTTTTCCACGTGGGGAGCAGTTCTCGACGCCAGTTGCAAGGGTGAGCAATTTGGAGCTCAACGCCGGGAAAAACTCGTCTCGCAACGTGTCCGGCACAAACCAGACGGGGAGAAACGCAAGCAAACGCGGAAGAGAAGTCAGTACTTAAGAGTCGCGTCACCATGCCACACAGGGCCTCCTCTACGTACATGGCTGTTCCGTCCCTGTGGTGATCGATGAGCTCTGGTGGGAAGAGGGGAAAGTCGAATATTGCGTCCTCCAGAGCCGCTAGCGTGAAACCTGTCCTACTCACGCGGAGGACACCATTCTCGTCGCGGCGTTTTGCAAGTGTGAGCAGCACGACAGGCGCAGTGCTGGAACCCGAAGATGACAAGAGCACCGCCAAGTGGCGCCGGACCAAGTCTTCAGCCTGAGGCCGCGCGGTAGGGGGGCATCTCGGGCAGGTGCGCTCCCCTTTGAGGGTCGTAGTTGCTTCGTCGTCTCCCTCCTCAAGGGCGTCCAGGATCTCGCACCAGGCCGTCGGGCTGTCGGAGCGGTCATCCTTCTCGCCTGTGAGATCAGCCATAGTGTCCTCGCCGCGCTTGCTTGAACCCAATCTGGCTGCTGCAGTAGGCGTTCGACTGTTGCGCGCAGCCAGAGTAACCCCGAGCGCTCAGTGATGCGCAACTCTTCACATCCGGATGCCCACTGCTGGCTTCTCGCCCAAGCCTGGACAAAATTTCGGTCCCTCAAACTTCGACCGGCTGCGTCAAACGCCCCTTTCACCTGGCCGAACGCGGGGTGCCCGTATTGAGCTCTGTAGCCTGCTTTCTGAGGGTGGTGCGTCCATTTGTGGCCTTCGTCCGACGCTCTCCTTCTGGTTCTCTGCTTCCTGCTGCTGACTTCTCGCTCAAGCTTGGACACAATTTTGGCCTCATCGAGCTCCTGCACGCAGCTTCCGGGGAACGCGGGCGCGTGCCAGGTTCCGTGAGCACGCCACTCGAGCGTGGACGACTAGCTGGCAGCCGACGGCTGCGCAACGTATGCGGTGCAGCGACGGCTTTTCATCTTCGCGTCGAGGCATCGTCTTGCAGTTTCACATGCACGCGTCTTCGTCTGGCGCGGAAAACCACTGGTTCTGGTCTTGACCCTTGGGAGCGGCTGCCTCTTCCACGGGCTGCACGGCAAACCAAGCGATGTTGTGGGAGCAAGAGCGATATTTGTCACTGCGGCTCCAGCGAAATGCGCGAGATGGACCTGCCAGGCGTCGCCTCTGCTAGTTTCAGCTCTTCGTCGATGGTCGCGTTCGCTGACATGAAGCCTGGCGTCCCCTGCCCATCCAGTCGCCTGCCGCGACGCGTCGATGCCGAGCCTCTGTCTTGGTCTGTACGCAAGAGGGCAGTGAACGCAGGAGGGCAAAATTTCGGTCCCTCAAACTTCGACCGGCTGCGTCAAACGCCCCCCTCACCTGGGCGAACGCGGGGTGCCCGTATTGAGCTCTGTAGTCTGCTTTCTGAGGGTGGTGCGTCCATTTGGGACCTTCGTCTGACGAACGATTTTTCTCGACAACAATAAACGCTAACATGTCTTGCTCAGCAGTATCAGCAAGCCAGGGCGGAGCCCTCACCCAGTTGATAGCTCTGGGCGCCGCGGACAAGTACCTCACGCAGAATGCGAGCATCACCTTCTGGCGCTTCCGTTACAACAAGTACACCAACTTCGCATGCGAGGCCATCGAGCAGCCGTTCAACTCGCAGGTCATGTTCGGCAGCGACACGCAGCTGACATTTAATCGCACGGGCGACTTGATCTTCTGGACCTACGTCGTGATCGATCTCTTCGGCATCGAGGCCTGCAACGATGGCGGCCCCCGATGCGGCGCCGGCCAGCTCTACACCCAGCCGTTCCCAGGCCTCTCCTCCGGACCAAACGGTACGTACTGCGATCCTTGCCGTGACAATGACGACGACGAAGATGAGGACCAGGAGAACTGCTGCAAGTACCCCGACGACGTCGGCCAGGATGGCGAGCCATGGTGCCACTACACCAACGCTATCGGGCAGTACCTCATTCGCCGCGCCAGTCTCGTGATCGGCGGTCAGGTCATCGACACTCTGTATGCTGACTACCTCTATATGTGGGAGGAACTTTCCGGCAAGCCGGGCAAGAAGCTGCGGGAGATGATCGGCAAGGAGCACCACCTGGCGCACCTCATCGACGACAGCTCGCACAACCGCCGTCTCTACGTGCCGCTCCCCTTCTGGTTCACGCAGACCTCCGGGAACGCGCTCCCGGTGGTGAGCTTGCAGTTCCACGGCATTCAGCTGCACGTGTGCTTCGCGGACCTGCAGTCCTGCGTGCAGACCTCGTGCAACCTGAACAAGCCGAACCCGGTGCTCGTGCTGAAGAAGAACAACAGGAACCCCCTGGTCGAGCAGGATCTGCGCGCCCTCATCGAGACGACGTACGTGTACCTCGACATCGACGAGCGCGACCGGTTCGCCACGGGCTCCTTCGAGCAGCTCATCACGCAGGTGCAGGCGTACCAGATCTGCACCAAGTCCTGCCAGGTGCGCATGAGCCTCAACTTCAACCACCCGATCATCGAGCTGATCTGGGCGGTGCGCAGGAAGTGCCAGGACAACGTCAACAACTGGTGCTGCTACGCCGGGCGCAACCTCGAGGACCCCATCCGCCTCGTGCACCTCAAGCTCAACAACCTGCCGCGCTTCGCGCCCAAGGAGGGCCGGTACTTCCGTCTCGTCGAGCCATACCAGCACCACACGAACATCCCAGACACCTTCGTCTACTGCTGGTCCGCGGCCCTGCACCCAGAGGAGGCCCAGCCCTCCGGCAGCGTCAACTTCAGCCGCATCGACAACGTGGAGCTCACCTTCGACATGCAGGAGGGCATCGACCAGGTGCCGCGCCCGCGCCGCTTCTCCCCGGCCGAGCAGTCGCAGTGCAATTTGCGCCCGGTGAGCGGCGACTTTACTGTGATCGTTTTTGCCCGCTCCTGGAACATCCTGAGATACCGCGAGGGTCTCGGAGGCCTCGCATATAGCAATTGAAAAAGGCTAAACCACCCAGTGCAGTTTGGGCTCTTCGCCGTCGGTGTGTTTTCATGCGTGCTCTCCTTCGGGTTCGCATCGTGCTTGGTACACGCTTCTGTCAGGCTTCGACGTTCTGAGACGTGCCCTCGTCGATGTCTAGGGCTTGGCCTGTGTGAGGGCACATTAGACATGTTGGCGTAGCAAGCGGGCTTTGCTCTCGCGTGCTTCGCTCTGCAGCAACGGAGCAGTTCACCAGGTTCGCCCAGGCTTGTTGCACACGCGTTCTGGCCGCGCATCCTTTCTGCAAATCACGCGTAGCATTGGTTGAGCGAGAAATCTCAGCCTTGCTCATGCGTGGATCTCAACGGGCGGCGCAACGGCAGGGACCGCGACTCGTTCGCATAGCCCCGGGATTTTCTCAACGCGCATGGCGTTGCTGATGGTGGACGGCGGGCGCCGTTCGCGAACGTAGGCGCTCTCCTCCCAGGTCGTGTAGCAGGGCAGGTCCTGGTGGAGGACACAGCCACCGTCTCCACGGGTGAGCGCGTGAGCGACGGACAGCTTCAGAAAATCCTTCCACGGCACTCCTCCGGGACTGCTCCACATGATAGAACGCTGCGTAAGCCTTATTATCGTGCCTCCGTCCTTTAAGACGCGCTCCTCTTTCAGCAAGTCGTTCCGCGCATACCTGGGCTTGTAGTGGCCGTCAAATCTTTCCGAAAAGTGGGCGTCGCCATCGAGCTCGACAACTATCGAGCGTGACGTGGCGCGTGCCTCATCGAGCCCGAGGACCTGACAAATGTGCGCGAGGTCCGACTGACGAGTGTCCGCGTTCTGAAAAAGGGCGAAGTCGCCCTTCAGGGTTCTTCCTGTCTCAGGGCTCACGAGTGTGAAGACCTCCTCACTCAGTGTCGCATCCGGAAATGCTTGACGCAGAAAGTTTCTCAGAGTGCTTGCACCGTGGAGTCGGCACTGACATCCGACGGAAGTTCCATTTTGGATGTTGGACACGCGGATGCACCTGACAGTCTCAGCGCAGAGAGTGCAGCGCAGCGGCACCACAGAGTTTATGTTGCTCACATTTTCTATCCACCAGGCCAGATCGAAGGCCGCTTCGTAGTGCCGAGAGTCTTTTCGCTCCGTCAGGATGCTGATCATGTGTTGGTAGCCGCCTTCGCCTTTCCATGGGGCGTTGCCGGAACACCAACATGCTGGCCCCTTCGTTGCGAGCAAGGTTTTCACCTTCGTCTTGCACTCTTTCTGACAGGTTGTGCACTTTGTGATCACGAAGGTACAGTTCTGGACCTTTTTGCTTTCTGAAGTCTCTCGGAGCTCGACGTGGAGGATTTGGTGATTGGCAGGCAATCGCTGGCGCGCCTTCGCCAACGCGGTCGCCTTCACATGACACTTACACGGGACGCCGTTCGACGCCCCAAACCCTTGGTACTTGGTCTTCACTAGGTTCTGCAGCAATGCCGAAAGCCGCTCCCCGCAACCGCTGCAGGTGGCAGAGATCTTGACGTTCGTGTGCTTCTGTTTGCCCAGGCATTCTGCCCAGCCGTCCGGATCTTGGAAGCTCTCGTCGAGCCGGACATGTGGAAAGCGGCTGCGCATGAGCTCCACGAACTCCTGTTGTCGATCTATCCAACCACCCAATTTGCCTGCCGAGGCATCTTGCCGGCCTTCTTTCGCCTCGTCATCGCTTACCGCGGTAGTAGCTGCACGCTCCGCCCCCGCCTCGCCGCTCGTCACGGGAACAGGGTGACCGAGCTCTTCGGAGCTAAAGGCCCTCGACTGAATGCCTTCCAGGATGGCGGACGGGTGCAAGACTGCTTCTTCTCGAGCCGCGCGGAGCTCCTGTCGCGTTTGGATTTTTGGAAGGGGATTGCACCGACAGTTCTTGAAGCCCTGGCCCGAGGAAAGCAGGTTGTGCAAGGAAGCACGGACCTCTTTGCCGCAGCGGGAACAGTTGCCCTCTATCTTTGAGTCCTTCCCCTTGACGAGTTCCTGCCACCGCTCAGGGTCCGCGTATTCGGGCCGCAGCCGGATTGTTGGGAAGAGCTCTGCGAGTTTTGCCAGAGCCTCTGGTTGCCTTTGCTTCCACGCGAGGCACTGCCCGCCTCTGGGCTTCGCTGGCGCCTCCGCGCCGGTCGACGACAAAGCCACGAGCGCAGGGCGATGTGCCTGGTCTTTCTCGCGACGTGTTTCAGCGCGAGGTGCGTGAGGAGCGCGAGGACGTTTCGCCTTGCTGCAGGCGGCGGACGAGTTCCGCGGTCTCTTTCTCGCACGGCCATCGTCTGTTCGAACGCGCATGACAAGGTTGGGCGGGGCGGTTCGCAGCGGCACGCGCAGGCCTTTGATATCTTATAGCTGCTTCCCCAAATCAGACACATCACTGCTGGGCGCGCCTAGCTACTTCGCGTCCTTCTCCGACGTCGAGGGTGAGGGATGCGCGCACTTCGCGTAATTCTCCGACGTCGAGGGTCAGGGATGCGCACACTTCGCGTCAAGCCCTCGACGTTCAAGCAGAGCACTTCGATCTGCCTGTGCTTCATTTTGGTTCCCTTTCCAAAGGTTACGTCGCGTGCGCAGCGTCTCGCTCGGGCTCGGCCTTTGCCGCCGACTGCTGAGGCACTGGTTTGCCGCGTTGGTTGGTGAGGAGACGTCGCGCCGTCCTCCTCTCCCGCACGCTTCTGCTGCCTCGGGACGCTGGCGCCAGTCTTCGTGCCTACTCCCGGTGCGCGGCGAAAGAGGCGTGGAAGGCATGGGTCCACTCGTCCACAAAGTCGGTGGGGCTGTCGAAAACGAGGATGCCCATGCGGTTAGCCTGTTTTTCGGAGCCGACTGCCACGAGCCGCCTGCGCGCCATCTCACTCGACGGGATGCTCCACACATGGACCGTGCCCTCGCTTGCATGTGACGGCAGGGGAGGCGCAACAAATGTGAAGTAGTCCGCGTCTTCTTCTCTGTAAGTGTTGGCCCAGAGCGTTCTGCCCTCGGCGTCTTTGCAGTGAACGCAGAGCCTGACGCTATAGCATCCGGGCCTGCCTTTCCTCGGATCGCGGTCTTCAGCTGGTGGCGCACTGGTGTGCCCACGTCCAGGACCTCTATGTCGTGTTTGCCTCCCTGAGCAGCAGGGAACCTCCACGCCTTCCCGTTAGGGAGCCATCGCCATTCGTGCGCATGGCTTTCCGGTCCTGGGCGAGCATCCTCGGAGGAGGCGGGTGCTGTCTGTCCGATCGTGGCGACAAATGCATCGATCGCGAGACGCTCCAGCCTGAGAGAGTGCGCTTGTTCGTTGAAGTCGCGCTCTGCCACACTCTGGCGTACGAAAGACAGTCCAGAGACGTCGCCCCTCTGCACGGCCTGAGCCTTCTTTTCAAGCCGAGAATGCAGCGACACGTTGTCTTCGCGTGGCTTGTGCGCGCCCTCGCTGGCGAAGCGCTTCAAGCTGTCATGGCTTCTTTTGTTTCATCGTGCGTCGCCACGCGGTGTCTGTCCGAGCAGAGCTCGGGAGCAACGGCGGCTTCACCGCCACGCTTCTTCTCTGAGAGTACGCACCTCGGCTATTGACATGTTAGCTTTTCGTGGGTGCCTGCGCCCGCATGCAGCGACTAGCGTGGCTGCCTTGCTGTCGGTGCCCGCCCGACTGGCTCACTCTTGAGCCTTCCAGCGCTCACGAAGAAGAGGCGGCGGCATGCGTTTCCTCACACGCCCCCTCTGTTGCGTGCGACTCTGGGGGCGCCAGCGCGCCCCCCGAAGCGGTTAACCGCTTCCCTTTGGCCGAAGTCCTGCGTCGCTTCAAGGCATCACGCGCCGCCGCGTCCTCTGCAGACCGACGCTCTCGTTTCAGCTTAGAGGCGGCCGCCGTTGTCTCTCTCTGCTCCTGCATGACCCTTGCGTTGTGCTCGGCATTGAGCGTGTCGCGGTCTACGCCCGCGCGCAGATCTGCATTCGCCTTCTTGGCAGTTTTGTGCGGTTTCTGCTGGCTCCATGCGCAAAATGTTTGGCCACCAGAACGAATGTGTAAAAAGTGGGAACAGACGTGACGGAGGGCGCCTTTGCCGTGCCATGCCAAGTTTTCAGACGGCCAGTTAGCAATGCAAGATGCAAAACACAAGCAACGCAAGCAACGAGCCTCTGCGTGCATGTCACACGCGATTGTTTTCCTGAACAACGCTCACGGCACATCAGAGAAGATCCTCTTCAACCCGCACGCCTGGGTGCTTCGTGCGCCGTTTGCGGTCGACCGCAAGAGGCCTGTGTGGGCTAGCTGCTGACGAGCGTTTTGCTGGCTTCTTCAGTACTGCCGGCCGATTGTCCCGGTCTTGCTCTAGTTGCGGGAGGCGCCCCTGAAACTCGAGGGATTTACGGAAGACCGCCGCAAGAATACTGCGGTTGTGCTCAGGCGTCGCGAAAGTTGCTCGCAAATCGAATCCCTTACCAGTGTGTTGGGGGTTGCGTTCATTGAATACGAAGGAGGTCGGGACACAATAGGACTCCTGCAGAATTTCGCTCGTACTGGGCAGAAGCACGCCTAACTTCTCGCGCCTCTTCTCATCCAGATCACCAAAGCCGTTCTTGAGCGCAATGTTTCTCATTTTGCACATGGCCCAGAAAGGCACAGGAGCAAACCAAATCCCTGGCCTCCTGTAATCTTGGTAGCCGTGCTTCTCTATGAGCGGGCCTGTGTCCTGGATATTTGTGGCCCAATCTTTTCCTTCGCATTTGTTGTCAGTGGCATCCGTGGGCTCCATCTGCATGCCCTTTTCCACCTTTTCTTGCGCAAGCTTCTTGAGATCTTGAGCGAAACCGGAGTTGGCAGGAACAGTGAAAGGTGTGCCTCGTTTGTCCGGCGTGTCTGCATTTGCCCTTTGGGCTTTCTTCTGACTCCAAAGCGTAGCGAAATGGAGCCCCGCTGGCGCCGGACGCAGCCACAAAGTATCTGCGTCAACGACCCAACCTCCACGGTCTGCGGCGGCGAGGAAGCGCACAATGTCGGCGATATGCGCGATAGCCATGCCCCTGGCCAGCAGACCGTCCTTCACGTCTTCGGCAAGAAACTGACGCGCGTCCACACAGCAGACACCGTCTGGAGCGTTCGTGATGCGGCCGTAGTGCGCTAGATATACTCCACCTGGGAACGCCGACATGGCGCTCGTGACACCTTGCACCGCGTAATCAGGCATAGTGATGTCAGGCGAGCCTGTCGCAGCCGTCGACCAGAACATGTGGGCGCAGAGCGGTGTCTTCGCCATGGGCCAACTGACGCACACACACACACACAGATGAAGCACCGGCGCTTGTAAGCTTCTATCACTTGGGCCACAGACACGATTGCGTCTGGCAACATGCACCTGCGGCAACTCTGCTTTCCCTCCAATAACGGGAGCCAAATGGATAACCGTGAGAACAATTTCGCAAAAAGTGGGAACAGACGGGACGGAAGACGTACATGCCGCGTCACGCTCGCACAGAAGCCCCTCCGATGTCAAAGGAAAGCTGTCTTCACTTCCCCGCCTGTAACGCCAATGCCTGAGTTGTCGCAGTCTGTCAGGGATCGCAAGAGACGCCGTGCGCGCTAAGGAGATCTTGGTCTCTCAAAACGAGTTGCTCCTTGCGTATCCGTGGAAGACGCGGCTGCTCTGTTTGCACGCGCAATGACGGCATACACACTCGACAGCGCGCCGAAAGTACCTGTCAGAGTGCGCACGGCGGCCCAATAGTCTGACAACGACCAGACGCAAGGAATCGCAGGATCCTCTGGGCGCTTCGGGCGCAAGTGCCTCAGGACGCTGTAAATAAATACAGCACGCAACAAATGCCGGGCGAAATGACGGTCGTGGCTTCTGTGATTGCGGCGCTTGTGCTGCTTGTGTTGCTTGTGGTGCTCGTGCTGAGCAAGCTGCGTGGCGCGCCCGCACAACGACGCTCCGCGCCGGCGCGCCTACGCCTCCGTCTAGTGTACTTCGTGTGGTTGGGGGACGAGTGGGAACGAGGCGATATCTTTACGGGACAGCTCCAGCAGATTTCATCATGTCAGGCGGTGCTCACCTCCATGCACAGTGCACCTGTGCACGTGGTCATCTCGGCTGAGGCGGAGGAGGACGCGAACAAAGCCAGCAGTCTGGCGTCGCAGATCTTGGGCAGTCTGTTGGGATCGGTGAGGGCACATGGGACAGACACAGCTCGGTGGGAACATTTTGGCATCCGACGCGTTTGGGAACTTTGCAGAGACGAGACCATGCAGCGTTCGCTGGCGCCAGAAGAGGAGCTTGTGGGTTACATGCACAGCAAAGGCATGTCCTCGAATAGTGCTAACCTGACGTCACAGATTCGAGACCTCTTCGAATACACCTTTGGTGACATTGGAGCCATTGTGACTGCTTTTGCGGAAAGCGAGGTCCGGAAAGCCGCCGTACTTTGTGGGTGTGATCGGTCTGCCTTTGGATGGCTGAACTTCTGGATCGCCCGTGCCACCGCCTTGGCAGAAAGGGATGCGCCAGACAACATGTGGGATGACAGGTACTACTACGAGCACTGGTTGGGTATGGACGACTCCGGGTGTGACCATGGCTACTCACTCGCCACGGGGAAGCGAGGAGACTGTCCGCAAGGCGATCCCGGAAAGTATCCTCACAACCTTCCCGCGGTGCTGCAAGATCTTCTAGACCAATTGTGGATTCACAAGTTCCGTCCACCTTGGGCGAAAGATGAGCTCTAAACTTGGAGCAGCTGCGCTCAGCGTTTCCTCTTCTTTGTCGTTAGTTGTGCATCATTGACGGATGAACTCTGGAGTGCTGGCACCGCCGTCGTCGCGCGCGCTGAGGTTGATGAAGGGCTCCGCGAGGTTGTCCGCAACGCCGTCCATGGCGGATGGGCGCTTTGTTCTCTACGGGATGCTCCATGTGACCTTCGAGCCTCATGCAGAAACAAAAATCTTTGGCCGTTGCTCAGCTCCTTCCGCAAATGTGCGTGATGCTGCGCGACGGCTCCGCAGTCAGGAAGTACCCGTGTGAGGGAGATGCGCGAGCCATTTGTGCACCTTGCTCCGTCGTTGAGGTGAGATCACCTATCATGACAAGGGCTAATGTCGATATTTTCCGTCTCCGCGGCACCTCGACAGGTCACAGGAGGCCCGACTTGCAGAAGGGCGGACCGAGGCAACCAGGACCTAATGCCGAGCGTAAAAAGCAGCTCGAGCTCGACCCCGCGAGGTCGTTCTCGCTCACTTGAAAGTCGAACGTGACCCAGAGCCACTTTGGAACGGGTCAGGCCCACCAAAGAAGGCCGCGAAGAAGCAGTTATCCTTGGGCAACGAGGGGTGATCAGTGGCGAGGGGGGTTGCTTTGCGCTCCGTGGCCCGTTGCTTGGCTTGCGCAAGGGCTTCCTGAGCACGGCTTATCTCTGCAATAGCAGAGTCGAAAATGCGCCGCCTCTCCTCGGCATAGCGGCCTTCCAGTTTCTTTCTCTTTGTTTCGTACTCCTGCTCGATGGTGAGCGTGAGCTCCCTTACCTTTTTACAGTCGGCGTCCAAAGCTTGATAGTTGGCTTCCAGCTTGTCGCAGCTCTGGCGCAAGCGTTTGTTCCGCGCTTGTAGACTTTGCTGCTTTTTTCGCAGAGAATTCACCGAACCTTCAAGTTCTTTCTTCTCCGCGCGAAGACGGCCGCAGTCGGAGCTGAGGGATTTGAGCAGATCAACTTGAGGATGGGACGTAGCACTGTCGACTCGGCCTGGTTCCTCCACAGAGCCCGCCGGGCCGGACTCCTTCAGCAGGTCCGAAACCAACATTGGCCTCACAGGATGTGGCACTCGGGATTTGAAGGGCTTGGTCCAAATTGAGGCAACGTTTTTCAGCGTGTGGTGACTACGCGGGGCTTACGCACACCTTCGCTGGCCAAGCACTTCAGCAGGCGGAGCTTTTCTTTTGCGTGTGGCGGCACTCTCCGGGTTGGCTTCTCCCCAATTGCCGCGGCAATTGCTGCTGGAAAGAATCGGTAGGATGCGGCCACAGTAAGCGGCAGTGGTCAAGCTTGCCGCACACCTTCGTTAGGTGCTTGACCTGTCTGCTTTTTGCCAACCCCGCGCCACACATGTCACTTCCTACCGCTCCACGCACTCGGGAGACTCGATTGTATCTTGCGCTTGCGTCCAGATACCGCAATAGCAGGGGCAGCGCCATGGGTCCTTTTTTCCTGCTTGCGCAAGTCCTCAATGACCTTCGCCAACTGATCGCGCATGGACTCAAGGGCCGGCAGGGTACGGGTTCCCACAAAGCTGCGAAAGATGTCGAGGCAAGCTCCGTAGGCAGGATGACTGTCGGCCACGTTCCGACGCAAAGCTTCATGGATATGAGGCCGGAGGAAAAACTCAAGCTCCCGCAGAACTACGGCCCTTTCAAGGGGCCCAGCGACCATGTGGCAGTAGTGTCCGTGTGCTGTTCGCCGCGGCCCGTCCATCACTCCAACAAAGTGGGTCTGTCGCGACCACATGACGCCCACGCAGAAGCTGACTTCTTCGTGCGTCTGCTGGACATCATTCTCGAACTTCTCCACCTCCTTACGTGGAACAGGGCCGGCGTAGTCCTTACACTCGACGACAACCGTGAGGGACGGTCGAGGGTCGCCAATGTTGAAGTCGATCCGGAGATCGCCCTTGTGAGGCGTTGCACCTGTCTTTTTCAGCTTGAACCGTCCCGGCCGGTGCAACTCATTAAGACGGTCGACTAGCAGCTTCAGACTGTCGTGGCACAGGCTCTCAAAGGGTTTGCCCGAGCTGGACTGGATGTCGTGCCGATTGCCCAGTGCGTCCAGGTCTGAGAGTGCGCGCGTGGCCGCCTCCCTTTCCAGACGCAGCTTCTCCTGTGCGAGCTGGCGCTCCTTCTCCTGCACTTCCTCCAGTTTAGTCTGCATTGCCTGCTCCGCCGCGCGCGCGGCCGCTGCCTGGTCCTCTGCGTACTTCTTCCGCTCTTCTTCGGCGTTGCGAGCAGCGACTTCTATGTCGAGCAGCATCTTCTTCCTGTCCTCCACGAGCTGGCGCTCCT
>Ga0180433_10009069_pt1 | contig 12243 bp, 11 predicted proteins | sample SS_ome_8_FD_132980 | JGI IMG/M metagenome (GOLD analysis project Ga0180433, IMG submission 132980) | Hypersaline lake sediment archaeal communities from the Salton Sea, California, USA - SS_1_D_1 metaG | ecosystem: Environmental > Aquatic > Non-marine Saline and Alkaline > Hypersaline >... | reverse complement strand
CGGGAGAGGAAAGTCCGGACTTCGTAGGAAAGGATGCCAGCGAAACGCTGGGGGCCGAAAGGCTACGGAAAGTGTAACAGAAAACATTCCGCTGCTTTTTTAAAACAGACAGGTTGAAAATGCCGACTTTATGAGCCGGCCGCACTCGAGGAGACTCGGGGCGCTGTAAACCCCATCCGAAGCAAGAAGAAAAAGCTGTATTCGTTTTTCCGCGAGGCTTTTTCAACCAAATCGCTTGAGGATACCAGCAATGTTATCCCTAGATGAATGACGACTCTTTGACAGGATCCGGCTTATTCCTCCCCACTTTTTAGTGTAGAAGATCCGGTTTCTCACGAAACTGCCCTTTTAACACCCGTGTTTGTGTCTCATTCTGCTCATCTTCAACACCACGAGCTTGAACACACAGGTGATTAGCCACTGTGATTACCGCCACATCTTCTGTCTCTAAAACCAAAGAAAGGCAATCAGCCACCTGCGCTGTAAACCGCTCTTGTATCTGTGGCCTTTTGGCGAAATAGCGGACAATACGAGGGATTTTGGAGAGCCCAATCAACTTGTCTTTAGGGATATAAGCGCATGTCACCTCTCCCATCATAGGAACGAAGTGATGCTCACAGAAACTGACAAAACCAGCTTTTACCACTATAACCTGCGGCTCATTGCCTCTGTCGCAACGATTCTCAACAAAAGTCATCCTCGGGAAAGTCTCCGTATCTAGCCCAGAGAAGATCTCATCGACATACATCCGAGCGATGCGCTCTGGGGTATCTTTAAGCGAGTCATCTTCTAAATCCAGCCCCAATACTTCCATGATTCCTTTCATATGACCTGCTATTGCCCGCCTCTTCTCATCGGACGTCAATCCATTGGAGCGTGCAGGGTGCACAATATTGGTCACTGCGGGGTCTACTAGATCTAACGAGTACGGCATAAACTTCTTATCCTTTTACTTATCGTCGCACAGCCGCCGCAGCAACGGCGAAGGCATTAGCAACATTTAGGGAGTTCTTCCTCCCATAAAGCGGTATTTCTACTACCACGTCGGCCGCTGCTAGCAGAGCTTTCGAGCAGCCATATTCTTCATTACCTAAAGCAAGTGTCCCCTCTTTTGGGAAGACAAAATCACTGAGGGGCTTAGCATCAAAACTTGTCTCCAAAGCGATGATTGGTCGTGGTAAAACCTCTAAGCTCTTTACTCTCTCACAGACAACCCACTTGTCGCACCCCATGGAAGCATCTTTAACCTGCTTATGGTCAATAAAAGGCGTCGTCTCCGAGAAATATATCGTCCCCAGCCCAAATGCTTCAGATGAGCGAACGATGCTGCCCACATTGTGTGCCGAGCGCAAATTATCCAGATACACTGCTAAAGAGAGCTTCTCAGAGCAGCTCTCTTTATCGCCCTCTCTTAAACGTGGCAAAAGCCTATGCTCGCGCAAACTCAAACCGGCTGCCTGCATATGCTTGTGATATGCATCGGCAATAGCTTCCCTATCATCACTTAAGCTCTGCCCTCCACGCCATCCTTGCCAGAGGTTATATAACTCAACATCTCCCCCATCAATATAGAGAGTACGCAACAGCTCCGCTAAAAGCTTATCTTGCTGCACCGGCGACAAACTTAAGAATTTGCGCTTAGTGAAATCCATCACTTAAGCATTGCGGTGTTGTAAGTATTCTTCAAGTGTCCCTTCATAGAAGTGGATACCATCAGCCTCAAAGGCGACAATCTTCTTAGCCACCACATCGAGCAGCTCCCTGTCGTGACTTGCGACAACGACGGTGCCTTTAAACTCTTCTAACCCTACACCCAGCGCCGATACTGCTTCCAGATCAAGATGGTTGTTGGGCTCATCCAAGATGATGGTGTTGGGTGCATCGAGCAACATCGAAGCTAAAAGCAGACGAGCCGTCTCTCCACCGGAAAGTGCTCCTACCCTTTTGAAAGCATCATCACCAGAGAAGAGCATCCTCCCCAAAGAACCCCTCACATCCTGATCGTAGGCGCTACCATGGCGAGATTTAAGCCAATCGAAGGCAGAATTTGCTTCACTGCTCGACACCACATCAGTATGATTCTGTGGAAAATAGCTGAGCTGCACATCATGTCCCTCTTCCACCTGCCCCGCATCGGGGGGCAACACACCGGCGAGCATCTTAAGCAGAGTCGTTTTACCGCGGCCGTTGTTACCGATAACGCCGATCTTGTCACCACGATGGATCTCCATCGAGGCTCCTTCAATCACTGCCTTATCATCGTAGCTCTTAGCGATATCTTCTGCTTTCAAAACAACCTTTCCGGGTGGCTTCTCCGAATGCTTAAAACGTATAAAAGGGCGCTGGATATTGGACTCTTTGAGATCCTGCGGCGCCAACCTTTTCATCTCCCGCATACGCGACTGCACCTGGCTCGCTCGTGTACCGGCAGAGAACCTGGAGACAAACTCGCGCAGCTGCGCGATCTTTTTCTCTTTGGATTTAGCATCAGCTTCAGCGCGCTGGCGCGTCTGCGTCTTAGCAATGACCATCTGGTCGTAGTTGCCGGGGTAGATAATAATCGTCTCGTAGTCGATATCAGCGATATGAGTCGTTACTGCATTTAAGAAGTGTCTATCGTGACTGACCACCACCAAAACGCCATCATATTCATGCAAAAACTTCTCCAACCAACTAATCGAATCCATATCAAGGTGGTTGGTCGGTTCATCAAGTAGTAGAGCCTGCGGCTTACCAAAAAGCGCCTGACACAAAAGAACGCGGAACTGCAAATCTGTCGGCAAAGCGCCCATCTGCTCTGTATGGTAAGTTTCTTCGATACCCATACCCAAAAGGAACTCTTCCGCTTCCGCCTCGGCACTGTAGCCATCTTCATCGGCGATAACTTCTTCGAGTTCGCCGAGACGCATACCCACCTCGTCGGTCATCTCTCCTTCATAGAGGCGGTCGCGCTCAGCAAAAGCCTCCCAAAGTCTCCCGTTACCCATAATAACTGCATCGACAACGGTGGCATCTTTGAAATCTTCGATATTCTGTCGCAAGATCCCCACTCGATCCGGCAAAGCGACGCTGCCACTCGTTGGCTCTTCAATAGCCATAACAATTTTTAAAAGGGTGGACTTACCGCAACCGTTAGGCCCAGTCAAACCATAGCGGTTGCCCTCGTTGAAGGTCATCGTCACATCTTCAAAAAGAACGCGGCTACCGAAACTTTTGCTAAGTTTATTTAGAGTGATCATAATCTTTTAAGTACCTAAAGAATTGTCAATAAAAAGGGTTACACAATAACAGACGAACCCCAAAATATCAAGGGAGAACCGCTACAAAAATTTCTTGCTTTGACGATTAATGCTAAAAGAGTTAACAATCCTTATCGACACAACATTTTTGACACATTACTAAAGGTTCAGTTATGCAAACAGAAGCCCTTTCTTCATCCCCATCTTATGAAAGCCCCCTCTCCGACGATCCCACTGATTTTGCTAGCTTTCTACCCCCTTCAATAAAATTCAAACTGGCAGAGGTAAATGCCAGCGCTGCCACCTGCTCTGCTCTTAAAACCAAACAGCAACATTTTGTCTTAGATGATAAAGGCTCTTTGCGCCTATCAACAGCTAACGGTTCCGTTGCCAAGAAATACGGCACTGAATGGAACCCTTCCTGGGTGGGCCACTTTGCTCGCCGCTGGGACAAAGAAGAGAGACTAGCCCCCATCCGCACACAGCTGGCTAATGTGACCCACGCCCCTTGTGCAAACCTGAACGAATTACCGGTAGTCATCACAGAAAAAAGGAAAAACCAATTTACCCGTATAGACAAGCTCTTAGAAGAACATGTCCAAACAGCCGTACTTAAACCCTCCCGCTTCTTTAAATTCCCCCCTCACATTGAACTGCACAACACAGCCGTCGCTGTCTTTGAGCACCACCTAAGAGATTGGGCAGAAGAACAACGCACCAACTGCGAAACTCTAAAAGGAGTCATCGACCAGACAGGTTGTGTCGTTGAAAAGACCCCCGACGAGCTAGAAGAAACCGGCCATGCCCCGATGCTAACTAAACTCAAAGAGCTAGATACAACCGATGTTTTAGCCGAAGAAATTGTGCGAGCCACCCTTTCTAGAATCAATGGCCTAATATCCGGCCCTCACTACCACCGCTTTTTAGAAAAAGCAAAGCAAGCCTTCAACAAGCAAATGAAGAACAATGTGGAGGACAAAGAATCAACGATACGAGCCTTTGGCAACTACATCGATCAACTACAAAAAAACGCTGAGAAAAAAGCCCATATCACCCCCTCTCAAGATTACCACATGATCATGGCTTTTCTTAAAAGCGACGAAACCAAAGCTCTTAAGCTAAGAAAACTGATCGGCTATATGTCAGACTTGATGGAGGTGGGACATAATATTGGCATAAGGTTTGTTGATGAGCTTAAAGAGTTACAAGAAGAGAACCCAGAGACCAATCTTACCGAGCTAGTCAGCGGGTATACTAAACCAGAAAAAAACTACTACCTCCAAGCATACGAATGTTGTAAAGAGCTCCTCAATGAACACTACGAAGAATGGCAAAATGATCGTGCTTTTTCAAGGTTAGAAAAATGTTTTGTAAACTGGGTAGAAAAACATCGTAGCTACTGTGATTACACAACCCACAACTTCGGGAACGTTGCCCAAGAAACTATTACCCGCAAAGTAGGTGATAAAGAAATCCGTATGTCATCCTTTGTACTAGATCAGAACTTCCTTAAGCTGTTCTCTTATGTCGATCTTCCTGAGCTGCTGCAAGATACTGATAATGGAGAAAATACCGATGATCAAGGATGGGGTAATCAAGAAGACTCCCAAGCAACTGTAGTTGCAGCCCCATGGCTTAAAGCCTTAAGAGGTATCACAATTGGCGATGACGAACCGGATCAAACCATCGTTAATGTAACCGACGGCACTAAAGTTGAAAAAGAGACAGACTTCCCTGACGAGCTAGTATTCAGCAGTGACGAAGAATCGGAAGAAAAACCTCCTATTCTTGAAATGACTTCTGGCGCAGCGGTAACTTCAGACACCTCAGTTGATGGAGATGACGAAGCTAGCGACGAAGAGTGGGATTAACAATAACGGTTTGCGATAACGCTCCTTTTTAGCTTCATGGTGTTGGTTAGCATACCATTGGCAACGGTAAAGTCTTCGGGAAGAACGACGATCTTTTGCACTTTTGTCGCTCGCGATACCGCATGGGTGTTTGCCCGCTCAAGTCCCTCTCTAAACAATTTTGCGACAATAGGGCACAGCTTAGCTCCTGCGACAGTTGTCGCTAGGCTGCCTGCTTGTGCAAACTGTTTCAGCACTGTTGAATCGAGTTTGTCTGTAGGATTACCCTCTTTATCCAGCTGAGTCTTTAGTGTCGCTAGCGCTACTAAGTATTTTCTCCTATCTCCACAGACAACTGCTTGAGAAAGGCAAGGTAGTTCGTTTTTAATATTTTCCTCTATGGGAACGGGAGCTACATTTTCTCCACCTGCTGTAATGATCAACTCTTTCGTTCTGCCAGTGATCGTCAAAAAACCATCTTTATCAAAGCTCCCCACATCGCCGGTAGCCATAAAGCCATCCGAATCAAAAACCTTTTTCGTTGCCTCCTCATCGTTTAAGTACCCCATAAAGACGTGACGCCCTCGGAATTTTATCTCTCCATTGCCGTCAATGTCAGGGTTACTCACTATCACATCTGCACCTTTAAGTGGATGCCCACAAGAACCTAGCCTATAGCTTGTTGGCAGTGATAACGTTCCAAGCCCCGCACTCTCACTCATCCCATAGACGTCTAAGGGCATCATATCCAAGCTCATAAAATACTCTTGGGTATGCTTTGCAAGTGGCGCTGCTGCAGAGCCTAAGATACGACAACGATCCAACCCAAGAGCTTTTCGCACCTTTTTAAAAGCCAGCTCTTTAGCCATAGTGTAGAAGATATCATCTGTAACTGTGACAATGCGATCTATCAATGAATGGCGAGACCCAAACTGGCGTGTCTTACCCTTTTTCTTTCCCACACTTTTCGCCCAAGTCGCCATCACCTTTTTGTAGCCTTTTGCACTGGCTCCTACCTGCCGCATCTTCTCCTCAATCTTCTCCCATACTCGTGGCACCCCCAGAAACACTGTGGGTCTCACCTCTTTAAGAGTTGTACTCAACGACCCCCTCAAAGCATCGGGTCTGGCAAAAGATACGGTATAACCCTTAACCAATGGAAAGAAGCAATCGAGCTGTTGGGCGGCAATATGACTTAAGGGAAGATAGCTAATCATATGATCTTTGTCGTTAAGACCATAAGCGTCAGTGCCCGCCTTCGATGCCCACAATATATTGTCATGGCTAAGCATTACAGCTTTCGGATGGCCTGTTGTTCCACTGGTATACACTAAACTTGCGCACTCACCTGGTTTTTGTTCCTTCAGCCGCTTTTGTAAAGCCTCCTCTTTAACCGAATCACCAAGTTTTAGAAACTGCTCAAAATCATATACCGGTAGACGACTCTTTCCCTTGAAAGTCCCTTTCCACACCACATAGCACTTAGCAGCCGTAAGCTCCCTCTCTTTCTCCAGATACTTCCCGAGCTGCTCACTATCCTCTACAACGATGACACTCGCTTTGCAGTGGTTGGCAATATAGCGGCTCGACTCAGCCGAGTTGGTTGTATAGACACCGGCAGGTATCGCTCTTGCAAAAATGGATCCCACGTTAGCAATGAGCCACTGAGGTGAGTTACCCCCTTGAATTGCAACGCCTTCGTGCGGCTCCACACCAATTGCTATCAAGGCCCTAGCAAACCGATCCACCTCTCCAGCATACTGTTGCCAACTTCTCTCTTGCCACTGCCCATCAACCTCTTTGCGATAAGCCACCTTGTCCGACAGCGCCCGGACTGTACGCCCCATCGCTTGTGGCACCGTCTCAGCTACAATATTTGCTGGATACTCTCCCCCCATCTTAAGCGGCAAAGACTCCGCTGGGTTCGTCGTCCAAAAAACACCTCTACCCGTATCAATACTCATCACAACTCCCAACAAATAATAAATCTGTAAAGAGATACCATATCTTACAAAAAATGAAACCTCCGATTTTACAACAGTTATTTTGACATTTTTCTAAGAAAAGAGTAGGACTAGAGTTTTTTATAACTTTATTCATATCCTATAGGAGGTATGTTATGAGCTCACCCGAAGGCGCAACCAATGCACCACAACCCCTCACATGGGACGCCTCTTTAAGCGCCCCCATCAATAAAAAAGAGCAACACTTCAGCCCCGATCAAGATAGCGGCTTTTTACGCGTCAGTGACGGCGGTTTTCATACCTGTTCTTTCAATTACGACACCGAAAGCCGCATGCTGGGCTTAAGAAAAGGCGCTATGCCTTCTGCAGATGATATAACAGCAGCTGAAACAAAAAACCGCGATATCGTAGGGAGTTTACGCAATGTCAGTCTCCTTACCCCAAAATACACCCCAGAACAAAGAAAGCAGTTGCATAACATGTCCAAGCTTGTCAAAGAGCAGCTGCGCTACAACAAGTTGGGCATCTGGTTAAGCGACTACGGCTGGGGACTTCTAAAAGGAAAAGAATGCATCCAACACAACATCGAAGTAGAGAAACTGCGCCAGGAAATCTCTCAAATCGATCTAAATTCAGAGAAGACTTTCAAAGAGTGTCAGAAAGCCATTGATATAGGTTTTTCTCAGGTAACTGGAACCATTGGACGCTCTCATACAAACGAGGCCTCCATGGCAGTTGTTGCAGAAGAGGTAGACGAAGCTCTTAAACTGGTAGAGAAAGAGGGCGCCTCACCTGAAAAAATGAAAATGATTCGCGGTTTTGCAAGACACCTTAAAATAGACGCCAACCGGATGGCAGAGCTAGCAACTTTTGACAAAGGTGTCAAAATACCAAAAGGCAAAGAGGGTAACGAAGCTCGCAAGCAGCTGAAAACTCTCCAAAGTGACTGTAAAAGGCTAAGAAAACTCTGCCCACCAATGGCTCAAAAGGTAAGAAAAAAAGAACTTACCGATCTTATCATCCTAATGGATTCGATAATGAACAACGGTAAGCTTTTAGGAGAGTTTGTTATCAAAGAGTTGGGAAAAATAAAAGATGAAGACGATAGAGTAAAGCTGATTTCCAGCAAAAAGCACTTCCTAAGTAAAATGATCGCAGAACTACCTGATGCTTATGAATATATTTTCAATATCACTAACATGAAAGGCGTCAATGCTGAGAAACTTGATGCACACGGGAAAGACCGACCCTTAAACTGGCAAGAGCAGCAAATACGCGACAGCGTAGAGAGCAAAGAGAGCTCCTGGCCCAAGATCTATAAAGCCTACTGCAACTCTGTCTGTGAACTGATTGGTGGAAAAGAGCGACTCCCTTCTGGAATAGCTCGTTCGTTTAAAGTTCTCGATGTTGAACCTATCGAAGAAGGCGACGCTGGTAACGAAACGCCTCCTATCGAGGTTGAGAAGAAAACTAAAAAGAGAGAGAATAAGGAAAAAGAAGAAAAAACAGCTCTTCCTGAAATAGAAAAAGAAGAAAGTGTTAAATCAGACTCACTTGAGCTTGATGTACCACCAGCTAGTGCTCTTCCACCCCCACCTAATGAGGAAACACCCCTCACTGGAGATGGTAAAAAACCAGGCTTCTTTCCCTTGGTAGAACCAGAAGACGAAATCCACGAGTAGCCACAAGCTGCATCTGACATAAGAACGTAAAGCGGAGGCGTAAAACCCCTCCGCTTTTTTTAACCCATCAAATTTCCAATCAAGCTCTTGGATGAGCCTCATCGTAGACCTGTTTCTTAAGCTTGGTGGAAACGTGGGTATATATCGTTGTGGTAGCAAGAGAGGTATGCCCCAAAAGAACCTGGATGGTTTTAAGGTCCATACCATTTTCTAACCAGTGTGTGGCAATGGTATGGCGTATAGTGTGAGGCGTAACATTACCTACAAGGCCGCTAGCCTTTAAGTATTTATCAAACTTGCGGTCAACGCTACGAGGCGTTAAGCGCGTCCCTAACTTGTTTAAAAAGATAGCTTCTGTGTCCACCTGTGACAAGTGCCCCTCACAGCTACGAGTGCGCTCGGGATGTTCAAGCAATCTTTGAATCCAATCAGCTGCATTTTTGGTAATGGGGATAACTCGTTCCTTTTTGCCTTTACCCTTTAAACGCATCAAAAGCGCCTTAGCATCGATGTCGCTGCGATTAAGAGCACAAAGCTCACTAACGCGCAGACCGGAGCTATAGAAAAGCTCCATAATCACTCGATCACGAAAACCTAAATAGGTATCGATATCCGGCTGGTCAAAGAGTCTTTGCACCTGATCGAAGTTAAGTGACATCGGTATCGTCTTTTCAATCTTTGGATTTTCGATATCCTCGATGGGGTTTACTTGAATCATCTTCTCTGAAAAAAGGTACTTAAAGAAAGTACGTAGTGATGAAAGGCGTCGCACTACTGTGCGTTTTGCGACGCCTGTGCCGTGCAGGTGAGCCAAAAAAGCTCGGATCGTTTGACGAGAGATATCGCTTAAATCAAGTGCCCCATCATTTAGAGTCTCCCTATCATCGTAGTTGCCATCATAGAGAATTTTATCCGGCAGGTTTTCCGAGTTTATCCCCTGCTGCTTTTCCAAGTACTCTTTAAGCGAATTTAGATCGATGGCATAGTTGCGTACGGTATGCTCGGAAGCATTCTTAACGGCACGCAAATACTCAAGAAACTGATATGCAGCACGGATAAACATAAGTTATTCCCCCTATTATCCCGCCATTGTTGACAATATCGACAAATTTTTTCAGCAAGAATAATTTCCTTGCGCAATTTTCGCTCTCACAGTACATTGTACGACACAAAATTAAAAAGGAAAAAACATGCAATTTTCAGATATTCCCCCACTTACTCTGCCTCCACGAGCTCTGCAACCACAGGGAATGCCCTCACTATTAGACCTTCCACCTCTTGATTTACAAACACCAATGCCTACACCCGTTGGACCATGGCCTACAAATTCAAATGAAGGCTTTTCTGCATTGGAGTTTTCAGCTGAACTGACTGAACAGCTAAGACAGCGTGAAATAGAACAAGCTTTTGCCTCTGTTAGTCTCGGCAATCCTTCAAAATAGTCATAAGATAAATATTGAGTAAAATACTTATAATCAGTATAATACGATTGTTTAATCACTGATATATAGGCGATATGGACATTTCAAAATCTTCTCCCAACTCTTTGGTTGGAGCCGAGCAAAAATTTCCTTTAGACACCCCTTCTTCTAAAGAGGAATCCTCTTCCGTTATTCAACCGAATTCTCAAGAGATTTCTCCCAGAACCCTAATAGCCAGACTCTCAGAGATCTCACCAACAACTTCACCAGAAGAGGAATCTTCCGAGGAAGAGACACCCCCTTCATTCTCTCTAAACGCTTCTTTATCGACATTTCATAAAAGAACTGGTAAATGGATTGAACCAATTAGCCTGCCTTCCAGCGGCAGCAAGACTCCTTGCAGCCCATCATCACCTGCATTATCACTAATGCCTAAAGAAAAAAACAAAAGAGAACAAGATATCAAAGACCTTGCAAAAATCCTTTCCACTCTCTACGAATTGACGGAAAAAGAAATTAGCGAGGGAGATCGAAACTCTTGAGGTCATCGCCGATAAACGTTTCAGTGAAAATTTCGCCCGCCTCTTTAGCAAACGCATCTAGATTTTGATACCTAGCAGAAAAGTGCGTTAGGACAAGCATCTTTGCATTAGCATCGCGAGCCATGGTGGCTGCCTGCTTAGCTGTAAGATGATAGTGCTTTTTTGCTAGATCTTTTTCGGTATCGAGATAGGTACTCTCACACAAAAAGAGCCTGGCATCGCGAGCTAAATCAGTCACAGCAGAACAAGGTAGAGTGTCTAAAACGACAGCAATGCTATCTCCATGGCGTATCCAGCTCACATCATCTAAAGAGACCGTCTTGCCATCGACAACGATGCTACCCTCTTTTTGCAGCTGCTGGACCATAGGGCCTCTAACACCACTGTTTTTAAGTTTCTCCGCATCGAATTTACGCATATCCGCTTCGGTGATACGCCAACCGATGTTGTCGACGGAGTGCTTTAAAAACTTCGCTTCAATACGAAATCTACCATCATCTTCAACGAGGCCATCCTCTTCAACGGGGTGCTCGATCACCTCTATTGTCTGGTAGAAAGCAGTCCCAAAACGAAGACGATCAAAATATTTCTTACCGCTAGCGGGATAGTAACAATGGATGGGGTGCGTCACCTTATCTAAATTCAAGCGCATCAATATCGAGCCCAGTCCCAAACAATGGTCGCCATGGAAGTGGGAGATGAAGATTCGCTTAATCGCAGTCGGAGCAATATTAGCAAATATAAACTGCCGCTGCGTCCCTTCACCTGGATCAAAGAGGAAGCCCTCTTCATTCCAGCGAAGAAGGTAGGCACCGTGGTTGCGGTGACGGGTGGGCTGCTGGCTTGAGCAGCCTAAGATTGTTAAGTCTCGAACGCTCATGCTCTCTCTTCCAAGTACTTTTTAAGTTTTTCTAGTGCCATCTTGCGCATCGATACCGCTGCGTGTTCAGCCATCGTCATCTCCCCCATCGTCTTATCCATACCATCGGGTAAAAAGATGCAGTTCCAGCTGTAGGTACCGTGACGCATATCACCACGAGGCTCAACGAGAGTGCCTTCCAACTTCCCTTCAAAGAGCTTGGGCTCACAGCCTGGCTCAATATAGGCAGCCAAGCACGAAACCTGCGCTTTTGTATCGCCGCAGGCATGGGCGACGCGATAGAGACCAACATCACCAAGTTTACGTAAGAAATCTTTGATATAGGGTCCCGGCAGACCACCGAGTGCGGAGCAAGACATCGAGACATCCTCGACGATTAGGGGTTTGTCTAAAAGGCGCAAAGCTTCCGAGGCTTTATGACAAACGATAGCATCAGCATCTCCTTGGATCTCCTCCAGGTCGACAGCAGCTCGTTCCAGATGCCAGCTGCTCAAGATATGCTCTGCTTCCTCAAATTTTTGTGTATTACCGGTAAGGTAGGCGATATTCATCGATAGTACTACTAGTTAAATAAGTTAGCAGCAGTATATCGAAAGAAAACGTTGTTTTCTAGTGTTTACTGATAAGCGCAGCCGCAGTTTTTCTTGGCTCCCGCTTCCTTAGAT
>Ga0180433_10009068_pt1 | contig 12243 bp, 15 predicted proteins | sample SS_ome_8_FD_132980 | JGI IMG/M metagenome (GOLD analysis project Ga0180433, IMG submission 132980) | Hypersaline lake sediment archaeal communities from the Salton Sea, California, USA - SS_1_D_1 metaG | ecosystem: Environmental > Aquatic > Non-marine Saline and Alkaline > Hypersaline >... | reverse complement strand
CCTGTCGCTCGCCTGCGCCCTTCGGACTTGTCTCGCTCGTGCCCGTTCGATCCCCTCCTTTCTATATCACAAAAACCACTAGCAAAAGCTAGTGGTTTTTGTGGCAGAATGTTGTGAGGGACGTTAGAAAGATGCTTGATCCAGAAATTATTTATATATCTGCAAAATAATCTGGATCTTTCGTTTTAAATGCCTCTTCAGTCTTTTTAATCTCAGACCTACTTGAAAAAAACATATAAACTGAAGTAATGATGAAGGCAATACTTAGGAATAGAATAACCTCATATAATGAAGTGTCCTCCTTTGTAAGACCGGCCATACTTGCGGCAAAATACAACACAAAAGCAACGCCAGGCGTAAAAACTATTACATTTATAATTCTGATAATTACATAGAATGCCTTTGCCGATCCGCTCATTTGAAAAAAAAGTTTCTTGCCAGTAGAATTAACTGCTCCACATTTAGGGCATCTGATTTCGGGGAGCCCTAAATTTTGAAGCGAACTTGAACCATATTGATATCCGTCTGAAAATGAATACCCGCATTTTCCACACCTTGTATCAGAATATGTACCCATATAATTTAAATAATTTTTTCTAATTATTTTTCATTTTTATGAACGATTCTACCTGTTAAGCGCTCCCCCACCCAAGGGGTTATAGCCGTTATTAACTTCATCTCCGTCGCTATGTCCGTCCCCATCACTATCATAATTATTTTGATCGGTACCATATTTTATTTCTTCTTCATTGGTTAGTCCATCGTTGTCTAGATCCACTGTTTTCTCATTTTGATTATCACTATATCCGCCGTAACCTTCATTTGGCTGATCTCCAAATGAGGCAATAAATTCATCAAAAAAGTAATACCTATACGCATCCCAGCCCGATCCTTGCTCGTACGAAACCGATAAATCAATGGCATCTCCGTTAGCAACAAACGCTATACCTTCATTAATTATTTTTACTCCCTCACTAATATACTCAATCAAATATTTTCTCGCAGGAAATCCCTTATATTGGGTAGCGTCATTTGTTGCTAACTCCGAATTCCTACCCGCCCCTATGGCCTTACTCTCTGTATACTTGGCCAAATAAGCGTCAATAGACTCTTCACTGTATATATCACTGTCCATATACGTGATGCCGTATTGGACAAGGCTATCGTCTGGATAATAAATTGATTTATAGTGTGTGAATGGATAACCTTCGAGCTCAAAAGTCGTGATCTCTGGATCTTCTGGTAAGAGTACCTGAAATTCATTTATCTCACTAACGTAAAGATCAAACCCAGGAATCGATGCGGATAAATCCGACTCGATGGTTATTTCTTCTGGTGGACCGCTGTCTCGCCTCATCTCATCCATAAGAAAACGAAAGATTGTAAACGCTAGGGCGATTAAAAAAATAATTAGCCAGCCTTTTGGCGTTCTGTACCAGGGGCTTTTCTTTTTATTGTTTTCCATAATAGAATTTAATATTTAATTCTCAATCTTCCCAACGCCAATTTTCCTCAAGTCTGCATTCGTTACCCCAAGGCTTAAAAATCTCATAATCTGATAAGCTGCTACCCCATCCTTCATATAGTATCTTTTCCCATCAGCGGGATTTAAATACCAGGCCTCACCCCTTGATTCGACTTGAAGCAAAATTCTCCCCGTTAGGCTACTAACCAAACTATTACTATAAGCCAACGAGCCAGAACCAAGCGGATTTGTTCCATTTACCAAAATTTCATCCGCATCGGATACGCCGTCACCATCAGTATCTGCATCATTGGGGTCAGTTTTTAGACCCTCCTCTAATTTATCTGCTAACCCATCATCATCGCTATCGATGTCTTCGAATCTCTCTTCAATTCCCACGGGTATTTTATTTAAATCCGCATCAGTGATGCCTAGTCCAAATTTTCGCAATGCCTCATATGCGACAGGGCCGTCTTTTAAATAATACTTTTTTTCTGAAACTGGATCGATATACCAAGCCTCACCGTGTTCTTCGACCTGTAATAATATCTGGCCCTTCAACCTACCTACCAAACTTGAATCAATATTACCTACCAACGATTCCTCCATATCGACTATATCCGAATCCTGAGAGCCTGTACTGCCATCTTCGCTACTTTCATCTAGGGGTGGTTCCGTGGTTTCAGGAATTTCGACACATTGAGTTTTTTGTTCGTTCCACTGATAGCCCGCCTCGCAATAGCAGTAATCCTGATTCCCCCAGCTGTACTCTCCAAAAGTCATTTGGCAATTTTCGTCGTAGGTCACGCATTGACTATTTCTTTGAATATAACCTTCATCGCAAACACATTGGTCTAAATCCCAACTTGAATTTGCAGGACAAGTAAGCGTGACAGGAACACACTGGGAGCTATCATCGCTCCAAGTATAGCCCGTCTCACAATAGCAGGAACTGCCGATAGCATAAGAATGTTGCCCATAAGAAAATTTACACATCGCATCGTAACTATATGAATAGCCGCTACTGGAGTCCAGTTCGTCAACGTCCCATACGCTACAATCGTCATCGGAGTCAAATAAGTATATTCTGTCCGATATGGCGTCCAAATAGCCCCCGCCAATATCTATTTGAATATATTTATCCTCGTATCTCCACATACTCAAGCATCCGATCCCATACTCTACCAGATACAGGTCGCCGTATGAATCCTCTACCATAATTTTATCGTCAGAGTCGAACACTTGGTGGACGAAATAATCTTTCAAGTTTACCTCATCAGCATCTATTACACTGCAGGTGTTATAGTCAAAGAGTGATTCAACTAGAATATCATCTCCGTAAGAAGGGTACAAAAAATCGTCTATATATATAATTTCACCTTCTGAAAAATCTGAGCTATAGCAACCCCATCCATAGTCAATAATATAATATGAGCTACCGTCACTAACCAAGATCTCGCTACCAAATTCTTTTACAACGACATAAGGGGAATATGAGGAGGCAACGGCTTGCGTTAAAGGTATTGTTAAAAACACAAAAATTAATAAAAATACAAAACAAAAATTTATTTTTCTAATCATATTAAATTTTAATTTTTAAATAAATTTATTGAAATTCAGGATGCAGAATCGCTGTCGTCCATACATCGGGCAAAATTGTATTCCTAATATTTGACTCGTTGGCTTCCCAGTTTATTTTTTCAGCTTCAGCCTTGTCTAAGTAAGTTTTATAAACAACACCGTAATCTTCATTTCCATATTTGTCTACCAAGGGAAAGTAGGCCATTATACTTACGGTGTCTATATCATACTCACTTTTATAAAGGGCACTATAAATGTCGGCCATATTGCCTTCTATACTCCTCTTTCTCAAGTTCATAGTTAAATTATCATCTGCATTATATTCAATGAATACTCCTAATCCGCCTGTTATTTGCTCAACAAATTTTATTTCACGGATATACTCACTCCCCATATTATTCTGGCCTTTTAATACATTTCTAATAATGCGTTCAATTAGCTCCTCTTCGGTTAAATTTACCTCCTCTACAACTTCGATGTCCTCCGTTTTTTCTACCTCTCGTTGGCCGTCGTTTGATGAATTAGACGATGTGCTAGTGTCATAATCAGGGCTACTAAACAATCCTACAAAGAATAATAGTATCAGCACACCCGAGGTTATAATTTTTGTCGGGTTGTTCCAATTGGTTTTAGTCCAGATTAAGTAAGGGCCAAGGATGTAGAAAAATATCAGGACCAACAGCGCTCCCCACCATTTTTTGTACCAGGGGGTAGACCCCACTTTATCGCTCGCCTTGGGTTGTTCTTGATTGGTCATATACTTTATTTATTATTTTTTATTTCACTATTCTCCTTTTCTTCAAAATAATTTCCTAAATAAAAAAGAATTATTGCGGGAAGAAGTACTATAACTACTAATATAATATTAGCAACATTAAAAGGGTTAAAATAAATACTGATCATCTCAGACCATCCATTAATAAACCAAGTAAAAATGGCTGACATAAGATAGATTATAACAAAAATTCCGCCATAAATTTTGCCAATAATATTGAGTACTTTGGACTTCTTATTCATAAAAAATTTAAATTTTTTTGAATTATCACCATCTTATGGTATAGAACCATTTACGATCTTTGCGCTTAACCCTCGATAGCAACTCTCCTGCCCGCATATTAATATCATCTTTATCGGAATAGTAGATAATTAAGTCCTCAATTAGCCACTGCATCTCATTGACATCGGTCTGCTGATCCCAATCCAGCTCATCTTCGTTATTTTCGAGTTTTTGTATCTTCTTCAGAATATTGCAGTATCTTTCCATATTCAAAATAATTTTGTGGTATCTGTCGTATTTAAATTTAAAATACCAATAACCGCCTATGAAGAACACTAGCAAAACGATGGATAGAAAGAATGCATAAGTAAAGACGTAGTCAACAAGCTCCCCCTCTTCATAGCCCCAGATGCCATCAGGAAAAAATTTATAAAAAAGGCTTTCAGAGCCCCAAAATAATATTAAAAAAACTATTATTGTTAGTATTATTTTTATAGCAAGAGGGATATATTTTGCTAGAAATTTTTTCATAAGCCCTATTATATATATTATATAATATCTACGTGTCTATTGAAACATCCTGGAGGCACTATACAAAAACACAAAGCCCTCCGCCAGCTAGCAACCTTTCGGTCGCCCATACCCCTTTCGGGATATGACCCATCCCTGGGTCACTGAACGGAGGGTTCAATATCAGGGATGGGATTTTGTGCCATACCTCGCATAAGCAAGGGTTAGGCTAGTTTTAGCTTAAAAATTGACTTTAATCGATTCTTTTATTAAGATTATTGTACAATAAGCGGAAATAATCCGCAATATTAAAATTATAATTACAATTTATGCCTTTAAATTCTGAATCTAGAAAATTTTTGTCGGATATATTCGGGAAGAAGCCTAATAAGTTGGTGCCTATGCGTAGAGAATTTGATACAAATGAACCAGTGGGGGTGTTAAACCAACTTAAAAAAAATGGGGCGATCACAGCGCTAGACATAGACGAGCTCGACAAGAATAACCCATTTGTTAATCCAACATCAAAGGATAAAATTTATTTAGATATTCGCTTTAGAGTAACGGACTGGAAAAAAATTGATGCATATGGCGAAGAAGAGTTCAATAAATTAACCGTTGAGCCCTACGGGAAAGACAAACAGGTGAGAATAGCAAAGGAACGAATTATTTCAAAGGCATTGAAGCTTGAAAACAATGAATTTCGCTTCAGAGATTGGGACCTCGGTGCAATAGATGGTGACCACATAGTATTTATGGAGATATTGGAGACTTTACGAAAGAAAAATTTTCTAGAATACTGGGATTGCACATTCGATATATACCTTGGAACCTGCGAATGTTTCATCAAGGTATTAAAGGACACTAAAGAACTGCAAGAGAAAAACAAGCCTAAAATAATCAATGAAAAGATTGCGAAAACTCAAAAAAAGAAACCAGTGCCTGCCCCAAAGTTTCATTTTACAGAGGGGATTCTGTTCAGGGACTACTCAGATAACGTAATAAAAATAAAAAATGAAAACTCCCAAGAGTATAGACTACTGGCGACCGCATTTAAGTTACCCCTCAAAACGAGAATTGATGCAGCTACTGATGAAATTGAATTAACTGCACGCCAAATATATGACACCGCCACTAGACTCAATCAAAAAATTAAAGAAAAATTTGGACCTGATCAGTTCTTCGATAATGATTACAACAACAAGTATGTGCGCCGAGTAGTTGAGTAAAGATTGGTCACCGTTGAGTCAACGACAATATAGTAGCCTTAATAAAAGGCTACTTTTTTGTTTTTAAAAATAGCCACTAATAATTAATCTAAATTATTATGAACAAAGAATTGCCACAAAACGAACTCCAATACATACCTCTTGAAGGAAACGAGGTCTTCACTAGTTTTGACCTCGGTGTGTCCGCCGCTTTAATGACGGCTGGCTTTGAATTACTGACTTTAGACAAAGCTAATCCACGCAAAGTGATGTTTGTCTTCAAACGTGATGCGGGCATTGAGAAAGTGGCCGATGACTTCTGGTCCGATCGGCTTGAACAGAAAGTTCGTTCCTACTGGGACAACATTAAAACCCTGAAGAATAGACTGTACTCAAACGAATAGCTTATGCTTACCGCCCAGCAGTTGCAGAAATTTAAACAGCTTTACAAGGATAGATTTGATATTGATTTATCTGAAGCCGAAGCGCAGGAAAAAGCTCTCCAGCTGGTTGGGCTTATGAAATTGATTTACAAGCCGATGACGAAATCGGAATTTAAAAAATTTAATAATTAAAATTACCATTATGAAATCACTTGAGAGAAGATTCAGAAATATCCAAAAGAAATGCCCTTTTTGGTCGTCTTTTGTTTGCTTCTACCAAGCTATCCAAGGCCAGGGCTTTAGCCGACAAACCATTCACCGCTGGTTTATTAAACTGGTGGAAAAAGATGACTACTCAAGAGCCGAGAAAAGGGCCTTGTTAAAAAATTTAGATGAATCGGAAAAAGACACTGAGGAGAACAAGAAACAGCCCTAAACCGCTTACTGGGGCGTTTTATCGTTAACTAATAACCATCATTACTATGAAAATAGATATAAACGAAATTAGATTCCAATTCAAGTTCAAAGACAACCCACAAATGCCTGCCGTAGTAACCCTCTTTATCGGTCAATTCCAAATCAGGGGCTTTCGGATTATGAAATCAAAGTTTGAAGACAGCTCAAAGATACACTACCTCACTCCCCCAGCCAACCGCCTTGGCAATGGAGGATTTATAAAACTTTTCTGGGTCGACAAAGAAGACTGGGCCTTGCTGGAAAAACTAGCGCTTGAACAATTTGATGAAGAGCTGATAAATCAAGAAGTGTCAAAGATATAGTATATATAATATTAAATATTATAATACTATGATACTAAATATAGGAACTATATAGTTCTATTCCTATAAGGTTCTAAATTCTATATGGTGCATTATTCAATCTTGATTTATTTGAAAAAAGTGAAAAATAATCAGATTGCAATTCAAGCTTATCACTACTTTGAACTACTTACTTCCTAATGATTTAGGCAAATACCACTATGGCAAAGACAACTGTTGATGAATGCCGAGCAATTAGCATATTTAATTTAAAGAAATGGGGTTGTTTAAAAAATACCTGGCAAAATGGAGGAATAGTGTGGAGATCTGATTTTAGCGGAGAAAAAAACAATGTCAGCTACACCCTGGATATGAGCGAAAGTTATTTTAAATTAGACTATCGAATCAAGGACGCCTGGTCGGATGAATGGAAGCAAGTGTCTCAGAAATACCCGCTGATTGCCACGCCTTGCCATTATGGTGGGCAAAGGTATTGGTTTGAGTGTTCAATTTTTAAGAACGGCCATTATTGTGGACGCAGAGTGGCAAAGTTATATCTTGGGGGTGGATGTAAATTTTTTGCTTGTCGGCACTGCCTTGAGTTGAGCTATGATAGCTGTAATCAAAACCATCACGGCAAATTCGCTCTTTTCGGCAAGCTCTTTGACTTGAATGAAAAGCTGGAGAAATTACACAGGGAAACAAAGATATTTTATCGCAAGGGCAAACTAACAAAAAAAGGTAGGAAAATGTTGGATATAGGAGAAAAACTTAAAAATTTGTCAGTATCCTATGCCGATCTTAATGATATGCTAAGAAAAACTTAACAAATATTAACATTTTGCCCTTATTTTGGTATAATATAAGCGTTGACCCATCTATTAGCATTACCCGAAGGATTTATGCTTTATTGCCCATATTGGGCGGTCCTGCCAATAAGGCTACCCTTCGGGGCAAGTAGATTGGGTCAACCAGGACCGTCCTTTTGGTTGTAAAATAAAAAAAGACGCCTAACAGTAGCGACCCTATGCCCGCCTTGCGGCGTCCTACGTCTTACGTCCGCCCTCTTGCGAGGGCCCCGTCTCTCTGTTCAGGCGTCTATAATAAAATATTATAATTATAATAAACTGTCAATATATGAGTAAAAAATATTTTCTTTATGCCCGAAAATCGTCAGAAAGCGAAGATCGGCAGGTTCAGTCAATTGATGACCAAGTTAAGAGACTGAAGCAACTTGCTAATGATTTAGATATTTCAGTAAAGAAAATATACACCGAAGCAAAGACAGCCAAAAAGCCTGGTAACAGGCCAGAGTTTACGGAAATGCTTGAACGAATCCAAAATGGTGAGGCGGATGGCATTCTTTGCTGGCAAATAAACCGACTATCAAGAAATCCCGTTGACAGTGGTACGCTTGGCTGGCTTTTGCAACAAGGTGTTTTAAAATCAATTCAAACAATCGACAGGCAATATCTACCCGAAGATAATGTATTGCTTTTTAGTGTGGAAACTGGAATGGCTAACCAGTTTCTTTTAGATTTGAGCAAGAACGTAAAAAGAGGAATAAAAAGTAAGCTAGAGAAAGGCTGGCATCCAGGCGTGGCGCCAGTTGGTTATTTGAATGACTATGTTTCGCACACAATTAAAAAAGACCCTGAAAGGTTTGATTTAATTCGCCGAGCTTTTGATATGATGCTCACTGGCCGATACACCGCTCCCCAGGTGCTTGATCGACTCAACAATGAGTGGGGCTTTCGTAGCGTCAAACGAAAACGTAGCGGCAATAAGCCTTTGGCAATGAGCGGAATGTACAAAGTTTTTACCAGTATGTTTTATGCAGGCATTTTGGTTAGCAAGGGCGAACAATACCCTGGGAGCCACGAACCGATAATTACGCTTGAGGAATACGACCGAGTCCAGGAAATTTTAGGAAGAAAAGGCAAGCCTAGACCCAAGAGGCATAAGTTTGCTTTCACGGGCATAATTCGTTGTGGTGAGTGCGGCTGTATGATCACGGCCGAAACAAAGACCAAAAACGTAAAGACTACTGGGGAGACCAAAAAATACACCTATTATCACTGTACAAAAAAGAAAAAGGAACTTAAGTGCTCCCAGTGTTCAATTAAGCAAGAAGAGCTGGAAAAGCAGATAATAGCAGAAATTGGTAGATTTACTATCCTCCCCGAATTCAGGGATTGGGCTTTGGAAGTTTTAAATGAAAATAATGACAAAGAAATTACCGAGCGGTCAAAAGTTTATGAAATGCAACACAAGACTTTGGCCAGTACCCAAAAACAACTTGATAATTTAACTCAGATGCGATACAGGGATTTGATTGATGATGACGAATTTACAAGGGAGCGCACAAAATTACAAACAGAAATAAATAAATTAAAAAATAAATTAAGACAAACCGAGTCACGTGCTGATGAATGGTTAGAACTGACCGAAAAAACATTCCACTTTGCTACCTATGCCCGCAAGGCCTTTATTGAGGGCGACCTGGATACCAAGAAAGAAATACTAATGACAACAGGCTCGAACTTCACTTTAAAGGACGGAATTCTGCATATTCAAGCCAACGAGTGGCTTCAACCCATCAAAGACCACTATCCGCCCCTAGAAGATGAATACAAAAGGTTAGAACTGGACAAAAATCCCTTAAATAAAGCAAAAACAGAGGCACTAACCTCTGTTATTGCACGTTGGCAGGGGCTGAGGGGATCGAACCCCCGTCTCTGGTTTTGGAGACCAGCATACTACCACTGTACTAAGCCCCCATATAAAGAAAACCAATCTTACTTGGTTTCTTTATGCATGGTGTGCTTTTTGCACTTTTTGCAAAACTTCTTAATTTCTAGTCGATCTTTTAATTTTTTCTTGTTCTTTGTTGAGTAATAATTGATTGTTTTGCAATCCTTGCACTCAAGCTTAATCATGTTATCTTGTGACATATTTTTCTATTATCCTCTAATTCATTTGAGATTTAATGGAGCCACCCGTCGGATTCGAACCGACGACCTACGGTTTACAAAACCGTTGCTCTGCCAACTGAGCTAGGGTGGCATGGTGGGCCGGCCTGGATTCGAACCAGGGAAGGCATAAAGCCAGCAGATTTACAGTCTGCCCCATTTGTCCACTTTGGTACCGACCCGATTGAATGGAGCCGACACGCGGACTTGAACCGCGGACCCCTTCCTTACCATGGAAGTGCTCTACCAGCTGAGCTATGTCGGCAACTATTAAAGATCCTTTATCTTTGACTTCCACTCATCAAGCTTAGGATTCTCCGGATTGAGTATCTTAAATTCCTTTAGATACTCTTTTGCCTCGTCTTTATTGCCCAGTATTATACTATTTTCCAGCAATAAGTCAAGAGTCTTTGGATTTTTGGGCTCGATCTCATGGGCATTTTTCAATGACCTCTGGGCATTTTCTCTATTTTCCATTGAAATATAGACCTTGGCAAGATCAATGTGGTATTGCGCAATATTCTTATTTAAGCCCAATACAATCTTGTAATATTCCTCTGCCTCCTTGTAGCTTCCATCCTTATATGAAATTTCACCGAGCATAGAATAAGTCTTTTCATCGGCTTTGCCCATCTTCACAATAAAATCCAGGGTTTCTTTAGCCTGAATATAATTTTTATTTTTTATGTAAATATTCGCCAGTCCCTGATAGGCGCCAACATTATGATGATCAAGGCTAATTACCTCAATATATTTTTCTTCGGCTTCGGCTAGATTGTCCTCGCCGGCAAGTCTTTTGGCTTCTTCTAAAAGATTGGAGAGTTTGTCTTCAGTGCCAGGCTTTACTTTGATCGGTTTTGATGCGCGTCTTTCAGCCGCATATTTTTGTTCAAGATTTTTTGCCTTGTCCTGCAGATCAGTTAAAAAACCTTGCGTATTTTTCTTTATATCGCTGCCTGCGCCAATTAATGGCTCACTTCTCTCTTTTACTTTTCTGGCAACACGCTGCCAAAGAAGCTCTTCTTTAATCTTGGCTTGTTTTTCGCCAACCATTGAATCAACGTCAATAATCCGTAACTTGGGGATCTTACGAACAATAATAAAAATAATAATCGCGGCACAAATTGCAATAATTATAAAACCAATCCAATAAATCATACTATCTATTAATATATGCTTCAATAATTGCCTCCATTTTATCCTCTTTGGTACTTGCCGAACCAACCAAGACTCCGCTGATGATATCATACTCAAGAAAACCTTCCAGGTTTTCGGCATTTACACTTCCTCCGTAAATAATTTGAAAATGCAGATTAAATTCAGATTCTGAAAAATTATCAACGATTGTCTGGCGAATAACTTCATGAGAATGAACCGCGTCCTCAGGCTCAACGGCGTCGCCGGTACCAATCGCCCAAACAGGTTCATAGGCAACAATAACCCGATCATGTTCTTTAAAATCAAGCGAACCAATTGATTCGGAAGTTTGCTCCTTGATAATATCGTCTCGTTTTCCCGCCTTGCGCTCCTCACCGGTTTCACCAACGCAAATAACAGGTATTAAACCAATTTCAAGAGCAAGCTTGAGGCGATAATGGACATCAAGATTAGTTTCATGAAAATGTTTGCGGCGTTCGGAATGGCCAAGAATCACAAAGTCGCAGCCAACTTCTTTTAACATTACCGGCGAGACTGCTCCCGTGAATGGCCCTTTTTCGCGCCAGCTCATATTCTGCGCGCCAAGCGCGATATTTTCATTTTTGTTAATTGCTTTTTCAACTACAGGCAGTGCCGGATAAGACGGACACAATACAAGCTCCGGAAGATTGTCCTTTTTTCTTGTAAACTTTGAGATTTTTTTTGCCAATACTTCACTTTCAGTTAAATTGAGATACGACTTCCAATTGGCGATAATAATTTTTTCTGCCATATTAAAAATATTTTAAAATAGCGTTCTTGTTTTTAAAGGGTCCGATTACGGCAACGCCGGCACGATTCCAGTCAAGAGTTTTCTCGGCCAGACGCCGGACGTCTTCGGCTTTGACACGATTGAGTGCGGCCAGTTTTTCACGGGGTGTTTTAACGCTTTTATATAAAAGTCCCTGGCGGCCGTAAAATTCGGCAAGCTGGAATGAATCTTCAAGCGCGAGAGCGATCTTTCCTTTGGCAAAATCTTTTGCGCGTTTTAATTCCTCGGCCGTAATGCCTTCTTTTTTAAATTTCTCTATTTCTTTTTTAAGAATCTCAACGGCCTTATCGACTCGTTTGATATCAAGGCCTGATTTGATTGTAAAAATACCAGTGTCCTCGTACGAGTCAACTGATGAGCGTACATAATAAGCGAGACCCTGCCTTTCACGAATAGCAAT
>Ga0180433_10009066_pt1 | contig 12247 bp, 15 predicted proteins | sample SS_ome_8_FD_132980 | JGI IMG/M metagenome (GOLD analysis project Ga0180433, IMG submission 132980) | Hypersaline lake sediment archaeal communities from the Salton Sea, California, USA - SS_1_D_1 metaG | ecosystem: Environmental > Aquatic > Non-marine Saline and Alkaline > Hypersaline >... | reverse complement strand
TATGGGTGGGGGCGGGCGGGGGTTACGGCTTGGGGGTAGGGGCCGGCAGCCGCCGCCGTTTTTCCTGCCCGAAAAAGTAGCAGTGAGGTGACGCATGGGCAGACGCGGGCCGAAGCCGATCCCGACGCAACTCAAGATCCTTCGCGGGAATCCCGGCAAGCAAAAGTTGAACGACGCCGAGCCGCAGCCGCCGGCTGACGGCATCGCGATGCCGCCGCACCTGGGCGAGGTCGCCGCCGCCCGGTGGGGCGAGTTGCTGCCGATGCTCCAAGCGACACGGGTGATGACGCGGGCCGATGTCGAGGCACTCGCTCGGTATTGCGACACCTGGGAGTGGTGGCTTGCGGTCCGGGCGAAACTGAAGAAAGAGGGCGACACCTACCCGATCCTCAATGACGGCGGCGAAATCAAATACATCGCCCAGAGACCGGAAGTGTCGATCGCCCACAAGCTCGCCCAACAACTTCGACAACTGGAGAGCGACTTCGGGCTGTCGCCCGCCGCGAGAGCGTCGCTCAAGGTGGAACCGGATGCCAAGGCGGAAAGCGCGATCGACAAGTTCCGCGCCCTCAAGGCTGCCGGCAAGGCGTCGGGCTGAGTGGGTCGCGGGCTACCGCTATAAACAAGACGCCGCTGATCTCGTGGTTGCGTTTCTGGAAAGCGTGTGTTGCCACACCAAAGACTCGCCGACCGCCAAGGCAGGCGAGCCGATGCAGATGCTGGAGTGGCACAAGCAGGACGTGATCGAGCCGCTCTACGGCTGGCGAACCGATGACGGGCTTCGGCGGTATCGGTTGGCGTACATCGAGGTTCCCAAGAAGAACGCGAAGTCAACGCTCCTCTCGTGCCTCTCGATCTGGCACTTGCTGATGGAGGGCGAGGGCGAACTCGGGTGCATCGCGGCGAAGGATCGCAACCAAGCGGCGATCATCTTTGATGAGACCGCCGCGATGGTGAAGCGGTCGCCGGAACTGGCGGCGTCGCTGGAAGTGGTCGATTCGCGGAAGACGATCGTCTGCCAGCAAACCGGCTCCTCGATGCGGGTGATCTCGCGAGACGCCGGCGCGGCGGAAGGCCCGTCCTACTCGTTCGTCTTCTGCGACGAACTGCACGCGTGGCCCGACCGGCGTCTATTCGAGGCACTCCGCTACTCGGGCCGCTCCAGGCGCGAGCCACTCCTCGCGACGATCTCGACTGCCGGCGACCGTCGCGACACGATCTGCTGGGAGCAGCACGAGTACGCCGAGCAAGTAGCCGCCGATCCGAACTACGATCCCCGCTTTTACGGGAAGATATTCGGGGCAAAGACTGACGGCTCGGAGGACTACTTCGACCCGGCGGTGTGGCGGCGGGTGAATCCCGGCATGGGCATCACCATGACCGAGGAATCCTTCGCTGCGGATGCCCGCGAGGCGAAGAACAAAGCGACCAAGCTCAACGGCTGGCTCCGCTACTCGCTCGGGGTCTGGACAGAGAGCAGCCAGCGGTGGCTCGACCCGGAGAAGTGGGCGGCGTGCTCGCGGCCCCCGGCTTCGCCCTTCGCCGGGCGGAAGTGCATCCTCGGCATGGATCTCTCGAAGAGCACCGACCTCTCGGCGATGGTCGCTCTCTACCCGTGCGAGGGCGACGAGTTCGAGGTGGATGCGATGTTCTGGGCACCCCGCGATCTGATCATGGAGCGGGAGCGTACTGACCGGCAGCCGTTCCAGCACTGGGTGAACCAGGGCTACATCACCGCGACTGACGGCAACATCATCGACCACTCGAAGATCCGCGAGTATGTGCTGGAGTACGCGAAGCAGCACGAGGTCGAGCACGTCTACATGGATCTCACCGGGGCGGTGCAGCTGGCGGTGGAACTGCAAGGGGCGGGGCTGCAGGTGTCAGGATGGAGCCAAGGATTCCGAGGCATGAGCTCGGGCACGAAGAGGCTCGAATCGCTCGTGCTTCAGAACCGCATCCGCCACGGCGGCAATCCGGTGCTGTCGTGGATGGCGGCGAATGTGACGGTGGAGACGAACGCGTTCGAGGACGTGCGTCCGGTGAAGAAGAAGAGCACGGGCCGCATTGATGGAATCGTTGCACTGATCTTCGCCCTCGGCGGCTGGGAGACCTCGCAGATGAAGAACAAGCCCGCAGCCGAACCCTCCATCCTGATCCTATGATCGCCCAAAACACCCGCATCCTCTGGCTGCCCGGCGACGATTCCCGTAACTGGGACTATCAGACCGGCGGCTGGGCGTCGAGCAACCGCAACCCGAGCGGCGTCAAGGTCGATGCCGAGACGGCTCTGCGGTCGACGGTGGTTCTGTCCTGCATGCGCGTACTCTCGACTTCGGTCGCGGGGTTGCCGCTGCACATCTATCGCCGGCTGCGAGATGGGGGCAAGGAGATCGCTCGCGAGCATCCGCTCTATCGCATCCTGCACACGAAGCCGAACGGCTGGCAGACCTCGGTCGAGTGGCGTGAGCAACTGATGCTGCACATGCTTTCGCACGGGCAAGCGTTCAACGAGAAGGTCTACTCGGGCGGACAGATCAGCGAGATCATTCCGCTGCATCCATCGCGGATGAAGCTCGAACAGTTGGAGAACAACCGGCTCCGCTACTCATACCGAGAGGACAAGGGCAGCAGCACCGTCTACACGCAAGACGCGATCATGCACATCCGCGGGATGAGCGATGACGGCGTGAACGGGATGAGCATGGTCGAGCTCGCCCGCGACGCGATCGGCTTGGCTCGGGCGTGCGAGATCCACGGCGCGACCTTCTTCGGCAACGGTGCTCGTCCGGGTGTGATCCTTTCCACGGATCAGATGCTTTCGCCCGAGGCGGCCGAGAACACTCGGAACCAATGGGAACGCGCCCATCGCGGCCCCGACCGAAGCAACCGAACGGCCGTCTTGCAGGGCGGGCTCAAAGTTTCGGAGCTCGGTGGCAACAACCAAGAGAGCCAGTTCCTCGAAGCCCGTCGGTTTCAAGTCGAGGAAATCTGTCGCATCTTTGGCGTTCCCCCTCATCTCGCCGGCGATCTCAGCAGAAGCTCATTTTCCAATATCGAGCAGCAGAGCCTGGACTACCTGCAGAACGGGTTGATGCCGTGGCTGCGTCGGATTGAGTCGGCGATCGCCCGCGATCTGCTCGACGGCGATGATGAATACTTCGCCGAGTTCGACACTCGCGGGGTGCTGCGGGCGGACGCAGCCGGCCGGGCTGCCTACTACAACACGCTCTGGAACCTGGGCGTCGCGAGCGTCAACGAGATCCGCTCGTGGGAGAACATGAACCCGGTCGAAGGCGGCGACACGCGGTTCGTTCAGTTGAACATGACCACGCTCGACAAGGCCGCTCAGGCGGCCGAAGAGCCGGCGACCGTGGTCGAGGAGGTCGTGGTAGACGAGACCGCGCCGGCCCCCGAGCCGGCTACGGAAGCCGCTCCGGCCGAGGCAGAAGAGGGTCCGCAGATCGCCGACGTTTCGCTCAACGGGGCACAAGTATCCAGCCTCTTGGAGATCATCGCTCAATACAACGCCGGGCTGATCAACGAGCAGGGCGCGAAGGCGATCATCGTCGCCGCTTTCCCCGGCATTCCGACCTCGACAATCGACGCGATCATCGCGGGCACCAGCACCGCTCCGGTCGTGATGCCGGGCGATGCCCCTGCCCCCGAACAGGTCGCGGAGCCGCCGGCTCCCGAGCCAGCCGCCGCGCCGCTGCCGTCGAGCCGGGCGATGACGATCAGCGTGGATTTCGACCGGACGTTCGCCGCCGACCCTGCCCTCTGGGGCGAGTTCGCCCGGCAGTCTGCCGCCGCCGGCAATCGGGTCGTGATGGTCTCCCGCCGGCCCGACACGCCCGAGAATCAAGCTGAGATCGCCGAGACGCTGGGCGACTACCGTGAGGCGTTCGACGCCGTGCTGCTTGTGGGCGAGCGGCTGAAGGACGAAGCCGCCCGAGAGGCTGGCGTGGAGGTCGATGTCTGGGTGGACGATTCGCCGCAGTTCGTGCGGAGTGTCGAGACACGAGCCGAGCCCGGTACGGTCTCTGAGGGCGACTTCGTCTCGTGGGGATCGGCAGGCGGACGTGCCCGCGGCCGGATTGATCACGTCATGGACTACGGAACGCTGGACGTTCCCGATACCGACTTCAAGATCGACGCGACCGAAGACGATCCGGCCGCCCTCATCACGGTCTACGAAGAGGTCAGCGGCGGCTGGCGGCCGACCGCAACGCAGGTTGGGCACAAGGTCTCGACGCTGACGAAGATCGACCCGCTGCCCGAGCCGCCGCCGGTCGAGGAGAACGCGTACAAGGACAAGCCGAAGCGGAAGCCCAGGAGGCGGAAGCGTGGCGGCTAGGTATGACCACATCGACTTCAGCCCGCCGGCAGGCGTGCGAGAGGAAGCAGCGAAGGGGCTGGCGTGGCGAGACGAGTACGGCCGCGGCGGCACGGCAGTCGGCGTTGCCCGCGCACGCGACCTAAGCAACGGGACGAACATATCGCCCGAGACTGCGAAACGAATGAACTCTTACTTCGCTCGGCACGAGGTCGACAAGCAGGGCGAGGGCTGGAGCCCAGGGCAGGACGGCTTCCCGAGTGCGGGCCGCATCGCGTGGGCTCTGTGGGGGGGCGACGCCGGGCAAGCGTGGGCCAGCAAGTTGACCAAGCAGATGGAAGCAGCAGACGAGAACGACAGGAGTGCATCTATGAACATCGAGCGACGTTCCCTCGCGATTGATGAAGTCGAGTCGGCGGTGCCGCTGCTCGCGGTCGAGAGCCGCAGTGAAGATGACGGCAACGAGCGTGAGTACGTTGTCGGGTACGCGGCGAAGTTCGGCGTGAACTCGCTGGACCTGGGCGACTTCGTCGAGCGGATCGACCCCGGTGCCTTCGGGCTAGTCGCCGAGCGTCGCGGCCGGCGGAAGCCGCTGGAGACGCGAGCCCTCTGGAATCACGATCCGAACTATCCGCTCGCCCGCTATCCTGGCACGCTGCGGATGACAGTCGATGAGGTCGGCCTGCGTTATGAGTTCCCGGTGCCCGACACGACCTATGGGCGGGACATCGCGAGCAACATCCGGGCGGGCATCGTCAAGGGCTCGTCGTTCTCGTTCACGGTCCCGAGCGGCGGAGACTCGTGGAGTGTCGAGGATGGTCGCAGCGTGCGGACGATCCAGCGGATCGACTCGCTGCTCGATGTCGGCCCGGTGACGTTTCCCGCGTACCCCGATGCCGACGTGAAGGTCGCCCAGCGGTCATTTGATCAGTACCGGCAGCAGCGGGAAGCCGAGGCGGCGAGGCGGTCGCTCGCCCGGTCGCGTGCCGCCGAGATCCGCGAGTATCTGAGGCAGCATGGCCGCTAGTGGTGATTCGTGCCCGCGTTGCCGCGAGGGCCGGTTGGCTGTCGCGTCGAGCGTTCGCAGTGGCGAGTATCAGACTCGCTATCTGCGATGCCAGCGATGCGGATGCACGGCGAAGCAGATCGTGCATGGCACTGAGGTGAGGCGAAAGTCTTTTACTGCCGAAGCACGCTAACTGCATGGTTCTCGGGCTCGGCTCCTAGTTTCGGGATAGGCGACAAGCGATCGCGTCGCCGCAACCCCGAACACAGGAGCCTTCCTCGTGGAAAAGATCAAGCAGTTGCTCGAAGAGCTCGCCGCCGTCGTCGCTGAGATGGAGGCGATGACCGAGGACGCCCCCGAGGGTGAGGCTCCCGCCGAGCCCATGACCGAGGAGCAGGAGGCGAGCCTGCGGTCGCTCGAAGAGAAGGCCGACAAGCTCCGCGAGCGGATCGAGTTCCTGCAGCGGGTCCAGGCGAAGGAACTGGAGCTCCGCAGCGTGCTGGAGCGTTCCGCCCCCGCCAAGAAGATCGAAGCCGCCGTTGAGGAGACCCCCGCCGTGGAGAATCGCAGCGTCTACGCGATCCCGAAGTCGCACCGCCCGCTCAAGGGCTTCCGCTCCGAGGAGCGGGCCTACCGGGCCGGCATGGCGATCAAGGCCGGTCTGCTCGGCGACGAGGAGGCCCGGCGGTGGTGCCACGACCACGGCGTCGAGAGCCGGGCTCAGGCCGGCGGGATCAACTCGCTCGGCGGTGTCCTGACCAATGACGAACTGTCCAGCGAGATCATCCGGCTGGTCGAGGAGTTCGGTGCCTTCCAGGCGAACGCTCGGGTCCAGACGATGAGCAGCGACACGCTGCTGATCGCTCGTCGGACGGGCGGGCTGACCGCCAAGCCGATTGGCGAGAACGCTGCTCCGACGAGCACCGATGTCACCTTCGACAACGTGCAACTCGTCGCCAAGCTCTGGGGCGTGGACAACCGCGTTCCGATGTCGCTGGTCGAAGACTCGGTCATCGACCTTGCCGATGCGATGGCGGTCGAGGTGGCCCAGGCGTACGCCGAAGCTTTCGACAACGCTGGCTTCATCGGCACGGGTGCCGGCGACCCGTACCACGGCACCGTGGGCGTGGCGACGGCGATCGTCGACGGCACGCACTCGGCGAGCGTGGTTGCGGCTCAGGGCGGCAACACGACGTTCGACGGGCTCGATCTGCTCGACTTCACCAACACGGTCGCCAAGCTGCCGCTCTACGCTCGGCGTAATGCCCGGTGGTACATCTCGCCGGCCGGCTACGGCTCGTCGATGCTGCGACTCATGATGGCCGCTGCTGGGAACAATCAGGCCGATGTGGCGGGCGGTGCGAACCTGTCGTTCCTCGGCTTTCCGGTGGTTCTCACCCACCCGCTTGAGTCGAACCTGACCGGCACGACGGGCAACGTCGCCTGCCTGTTCGGTGATCTCTCGCAGGCTGCCACGATGGGTATCCGCCGCGAGGTCACTGTGAAGACCGACGCAAGTCGATTCGTGGAGTTCGATCAGCTCCTTACTTTCGCGACCGCTAGGGTTTCGATGGTGGCTCATGACCTGGGCTCGACCACGAAGGCCGGTCCGATCGTTGCCCTTCAGTTCGCCTGAACCCTCTGACCCTCTAGGAGATTCCTGAACGTGAACCATCTCGAAGCGACGAAGACGGTCGTGGGTTCGACCGTGACCTCGGCGGCTGGCACCGCGACCCTGACCATCGACACCCTCGGCTATGACTACGCGTCGGTCGATGTGCTGGTGGCAGTCTCGGCGACGCCTGCCAACACCGCGGCCTCGATCCTGAACGTGCTGACGCTCTCGCAGGGCGACACCAACACGGCCGGCACCTCGGTCTACACCGTGGCGGTTCCCGACGCGAGTGCGGCTGTCACGTCTCAGCCGAGCGTCGTGCGGCTCGATGTCGACCTCCGCGGCAAGAGCCGCTACCTCAAGGTCGACGCGACCCCCGCGACCGCCCTGGCGACCACGATCGTCGGCCGGCTCGGCAAGGGCGAGAAGGGTGCCGACACCGCTGCCGACAAGGGTGCCCTCGCGAAGTACAGCGGCTGATCGCTTGACAGCCTCGACACAGTGGATGGCGGGTGCGGCTGGTGCCGTGCCCGCCATCTCGTTTGAGGTTCATATGATCGTTCGCGTGGGCGGTACTGATGTAGATGTCCGGATCGAGTGCGTGATGAGCGGGCCTCGGTTTGGCCCGCTCTCGAACGTCTTCGGCTGGGCTCAGGCTCTGATGCCGCTCGGGATTCGCCCGACACTCGGGCAGGGTGCCCTCTGGGGCCAAGTGCTGCAGCGGTCGATTGAGCAGTTCGTCGACTCGACCGAATATATCCTCACGACCGATATGGATAGCTTCTGGTCCCGAAAAGATGTGGAAGAGTTGGTCGCGATGGCGATGGCGTTTCAGTGCGACGCGTTGGCTCCCATCCAGGTCAAGAGGGAAGACGGTCGTCCGATGTTCACCCTGCCGGGCACGTTCGAGAACCCGCCCCCTGGCGGGTCGACCGAACTGCCAATGTCGTGGTTTGCCGAGCCGGTGCAGGAGGTCGATAGTGCACACTTCGGGTGTACACTGATCTCGACGAAGGCGTTGAAGCGAACGCCGAAGCCGTGGTTTCAAGACATCCCGAATGATCAGGGCGAGTACGGCGACGGCAGAACTGATGCCGACATATTTTTCTGGCACCAGTTCCGCAGGGGCGGGAACCGCCTCTACGTCACGCCCCGCGTGACGATCGGTCACGGCGAGTGGGTTGCGGTCTGGCCTGGGAAGGATCTCCAGAAGCCCGTGTTTCAGTACACCGGCGACTACACCGCTAACGGTAAGCCCGAAACTGCATGGAGTGTGCCCAAATCGTGAAAATCAAACTACTGAGAAACTACTCGACGTACACCGTCGGGCGAGTTGTTGATTGCGATGAAGCAACGGCGAAGCGGCTGATTGATGGCGGCATTGCCGTGCGGGAGTCGCAGCAAGACCTGATCGAGACCGCGACCGTCGAGCCCCAGGTCGAGCAGGCCGATGCTCGGCCGAGGCGAGGAAGGAAGAAGCGTGCAGTATCGCAGCCTGACCGTCACGAGCAGCCCGACGCTTCAGCCGGTCAACCTGAGTGAGGCGAAGACTCATCTCCGGGTCGACACCGATGACGACGACGCCTATATCGCTGCGCTGATTGTCGCGGCTCGCGAGTGGGTTGAAGCCTACATCGACGAAACGCTGATCCATACGCAGTACGTCATGAAGCTCGACTCGTTCCCTCGGGAAATCGAACTGCCTCGGCCACCAATGGCAACCAGCGGCACGGTCACTGCCGTCTCGATTACCTACACGCTTGAAAATCAAACAACGGCAACGCTGGCGACCGATCAGTATCGCGTCGACCGCGACAGCAAGCCCGGTGTTTTGCGAACCAACTACAACGGCTCCTGGCCTTCGCACCTGCTCGACTACAACGCGGTCACGGTGACATGGTGGGGCGGGCGAGGAAACACCGCAACGTCGGTCCCGCAACGCATTCGCAACGCGGTGCTGTGGCTTGTCGGGTACTGGTACGAGCGTCGAATGGCGGCTGATGCGGTGAACCTGAGCGAGATTCCGTTTGGCGTGAAGGCGTTGCTCGACTCAGCAAAATGGGGGAGTTATCGATGAGCGTGTCTGGGACGTTTGGAATCGACATTGCGTTCACCGACAGCACGACGGTCGGCGGGGCGCAATCGCTCAAGACGATCGCGATGCGAGAGGCGACCGAGTACACGACGGGAAAGGTTGCGATCGAAACCGCTACCTGCGGCACGGCGTTTCAGTTTTTTGGATACGCCGGATACCGCAACGCCGCCGGCAACACGCAGTCGCTGACCCCCCGACGCCTTGCGTTCCGTGCATCCCCCGCCGCCCGCATCATCAACGATTTCGGGCATGTGTTGACAGAGAGCGAGGGCGATGTGTGCGTCGACAACTGGCGAGATCACGTTGGCATTCAGACTACGGCAGGCACGGCGACCTATACGCTGGTGATCTACGGTGATTGACCCAGGCCGACTTCGGGAGCGGATCACGATTGAGCAGTCGACAGAGCAGCGGAACCCGCTGGGAGAGACGACGCAATCATGGGTGACGTTCGCGACGCGGTGGGCGAGCGTGCAGGGCATCAGTTCGCGGGAGTTTCTGCTGTCGGGTCAGCAGCAGACCGAGATCACGCACCGCATCCGCCTGCGATACGTCGAAGGGTTGACGCATCAGATGCGGATCGTCTGGCGAGGCCGGGTCTTGGAAATCGCCTCGCTTCTGGAACACAACAACCGCAGCGAGCATGAGATGCTCTGCACCGAGAGGACGGGCTGATGGCTGACGGCATCGAGGTCAGTGCCGAGATCGTTGGGCTGCGTGACTTACAGAACAAACTGCGGGCTGCATACAGCAAGCCCGAGTCCGCCCGCATCCTGGGGGAAGCACTGCGTGATGCGTGCTTCCGCGTCGAGTTGCGGCTCCGCGAGGTGACACCTGAAGGCCCGACGGGCAACCTGCGAAGGGCTATAGATACCAAGGTGGTGGAGTACCCGCTCGACGGCAACGCGGTCGGGCTGGTGGGGTTCCGCCGAGCCGGCCGAGGGCGATCGCAGTCAGCTGCTGGCGGAACAGTGCGACGCGGGCCAGATCGCGCCTTTCATCAGTATTGGCTTGAAGAAGGCACGAATGATCGAGTGGTCGACACGTTGTCTCGGAGTCCCTACTTGCGGAAGTCGCACCGGCGCGTAACGCGATCCGGCACCGTCACGCAGGTTGCCGATCACACGGTGATTCGCGGCCAAGGTGGCTACATAGCCTCCTCGTTCAAACGGCTCGGCCCGTTTGGCTTTTCTCGGACTGAGCGAGGCACGATCCCGCAGCGGGTGCAGACGCAACCCGGCTACCCGAATGCGTTTTTCAAAAAGAGCAAGACGCCGATCCGCATTCCCCCGATGCCGGTCGGGGGCAGCACCGGGCGACCGCCTCTCAAGACAGCATGGGACAACAAGCGGGCAGAAGTCTCGGAAGTGCTGACTCGTCGGCTCAGTGAAGCACTCGGCAGCAAGTGGTCTGAGCTATCCCCGGAGGGTGCGTGATGGCCGTCCGCTCCCCAGAGCAGGTCTTGATCGACGCTCTAGACGAATCCCCCGCTGTCGCGGAGGTGATTGGGGGCCGATTCTACCCGGTCATCGCCCCTGCCTCTGCCGCCTTGCCGTTTGCAACGTGGCGGCGGGCGGGGGTGCAGCGGGAAATGACGCTCCAGGGGCCGTCAGGCGTCACCACCGTCACGCTGGCCGTCGACATGTACGCCGAGACCTACGAGGCAGTAAGGCAGATCGCGGACCGGCTGCGGCAAACACTGGATGGTTTCACTGGCACGCTGGGAAACTGGGTCTCAGTGAGGAACGTGTCTCTGCTCAACGAGCAAGATGGGTTCGTGTCACTGGCCGGCGGCGACCTTCCGCCGGTGTATTCGGTCACACAAACATACACCGTGCTCTGGCAGGAGATTTAGCCCGTGTCATTTTCAACCCCGCACGATACGTCGGTTTCAGGGAACGGCACTCAGTTGCTGCTCGATCTCAATGGCGTCACGAGTTCCTACGTTGTCACGAACATCGCCCTGAGCAATACGAATCCTGGGGATGCTGCTGACACGCAGATTGACGTGGCCCACCTCGGCCAGACAACGGGAGAACTTGCTGCTCGGCTCGCCGCTCCGCTGGTTGTGCCTGCTGATGATGGCGGGTCTGGGCGGACGATCACCTTCGACTACATCGGCAAGGTGGTCATCAGTGACGGGGCAACTGGCACCTACAAGATCACCGTTGCGGGGGTCAACTTGGTGGGTGGCACGACGGCGAGTTATCACACCGTGCAGAGTTCGACGCTGACTCTCGCGACGAATGATGCGATCCGGGGCCAGGGCGTGCTGACCGTCGCCCGCTGATAAGGCGGGAGGTCGAGATGCCGATACCGTGCCAGGGCTTCACAATCCAGTGGGGCACCGATCAACTCCAAGAGGTTCAGGCCCTGGAGTATGACGCCCCTCGCGGCTTGCCGGTGGGCCGCGTCACAACGTGGACTCCGAGCCTCGGCACGCTGCGGCTGTCGGGATTTTCGACTGCGTTTCTGCCAGAGAGTGAATACGGCAGGCGGAAGCGGTTGACATTTCAAGGCCGAACCGCAACCAGCGGGGCAGTCATCAAGTGGTTCGATCGCGACTGCGTATTCACCGACACCGCCATTGAGGCGACGGCCAACGGGGCCGTTCGGTTTGCGTTCACCTTTAGAGTACAAGACACGGTGGACGCACCCACGAATCCATAGGAGTATCGGCATGGCACTGACGGCAGAAGAGATTCTCAAGGCTGATGATGCGGGGCTGAAACAGGTCGCGGTTCCCGAGTGGGGCGGCGATGTTTATATCCGCGTGATGACGGTTGGAGAGCGTGACAGTTACGAGCGGCAGTGGATCGGGAAGAAAGAAACCGGCATCGCGAACTTTCGCACGCAGTACCTTGCCCGCGTCCTGTGCGATGAAACCGGCAAACTTTTGTTCACCGCCGAGCAGACCGACGCACTGGCTCAGAAGAGCGGGGCGGTGATGGGCTGGCTGTTCGACGCTGCGATGAAGCACAACTCGATGACTGAGGAGGACGTTCAAGAACTGGGAAAATCTTAAACGCGAGTCCGACGCGGCGATTCATCGTTGCGTTGTCCCGCGAGTTGCGAATGACGCAGGGTGAGTTGTGCCAGCGGATGACATCGCGTGAGTTCGCAGAACACATTGCGTATGCCCGCTGGTACGCGGCCCTGCCCGATTCGTGGCAGCAAACGAGCCTGCTCGTTGCG
>Ga0180433_10009064_pt1 | contig 12252 bp, 12 predicted proteins | sample SS_ome_8_FD_132980 | JGI IMG/M metagenome (GOLD analysis project Ga0180433, IMG submission 132980) | Hypersaline lake sediment archaeal communities from the Salton Sea, California, USA - SS_1_D_1 metaG | ecosystem: Environmental > Aquatic > Non-marine Saline and Alkaline > Hypersaline >... | reverse complement strand
TATTCGAGATTCCTGGAATATCTCCGAAAGTATATCAAATTATCAATAATATTACATCTCTTTTTAATTTGGATCCAAATTTTGGAGAATATCCCGAAAGAGAGAACGCTGAATTACCAATGATCTTAAAAAGCGAAGTTTTTTTACCGTATGTAGACTCTATTGCGAATGCTGAAGAGGAATCAATTGATGTATTAGCAGAAAGAATTGGGTTAAGGCAATTGAATGATATTTTTTTAGCACCAAATCATGATTTCGTTGAAATATTATTAACTCACAATTTCTTAAATGAAAATAAACAACAAGATGGGACAATTCGGTTGTTTCCACAGTTTAGTAATGAAACTCTGGTATTGTATTATTTAGCATTCGCCTCACAACGAAGGGGATTTCTTTCAAAAGAATTAATTAATTGGATTTCTATGAATTTTGCTTTTTTAATTTATATGGGTATTTTAAAATGGAAATTATCCGATGAAAATATCTTCTATAACATCTTCAAAGATTTACAGACAAATGAGAAAGTATTACCATATTTAATGAAACTAATTTGTTTTCCAAATTATCTAGGATTGGATAAAATGAAAATTCGGGATTCAATTCAGTACAGAAAAGAAATTTTCAATTTCATTGGATCCACGATTGATAATCTTAAAGAACTTATTGAAGAGATTGCAATTTATTCTGAAAAATTTGATAAAGAAAGAAAAAAATAAATAAATTACAATAAGATGAGTTGAGTGAAATTAGTAATAAGAATAAGAATGTAGAAGAGAACCTTGTTTATACTGATGACGTTGTAAAAGAAAGAATGGGTAAGTTCGGGGCAGTATATTTTCCTTCAGAGATTAAAGAATCAATAGATGATATAATTGGTAATGAGACTAAGAAAGAAATTTTGGATGATTTTTTTAAAGCTTTAAAAAAATACGATGAATTCACAAGCCAACTAAAAGATACCAATTTAAATCCTAATTTAACCATACTTCTATATGGACCTCCAGGAACTGGAAAGACTTCTCTCACAAGGGGTTATGCCAAAAAGTATAATATTCCAATATGTGTTGTGGAAACTGATCGTTTGGTTTCACCATTACTTGGTGATACAATAAAACAAATCAGAAGAGTTGTTGATCTAGCAGCAGAAATTGCTCGTGAGAGAAAAAGTTTTATTTTATTTTTTGATGAAATCGATGCCATCGGCTCTGAAAGATCAAATATCCATGAAGTTGGAGAAATTAAAAGAGCAGTAATATCTTTTCTCCAGGTTATTGATAGAATAAACTATGAAGGAATTCCATTAGCAATTATCGGTGCAACGAATCACCAAAATCAGCTGGATTCTGCTATCTGGAGAAGGTTCACATTTCATCTTAGATTTGATTTCCCTGATTATCATTTAAGAAAAAAAATTATTGAATCCTTTTTAAAGAAGTTAAAAAATGCTAATATTGGAGTTGACAACTCCATTTTTAATAAATTGGATGAAGAATATGAAGAAATTCAATCAATATCAAAAGCATTAAACAAAAAACTTGGATATATAGTCTCTGAATTTGATGATAATTTACTGTGGAATGAATATTCAAAAAAATTTAAAAAAGAAGGTCTAATAAAATTAACATATGGATATTCGGGTTCAGATATCGAAAGAGGCACTCGTGTTGCATTATTAAAAGCAATTAATACAAGTATTCTAACTTATGATCTTTTCTATGATTCTATGTTACTTGTTGGTGGAACTGCGATTCATGTTGAGAGACAAGACATATTAAGTGCCAAAAAAGAAGTTAGATCTTTTTCAGCCACAAAAAATACGCAACCAAGCCCTCCAGAAATTTAATATAGACCGTTCTAAGGCAGTAATAATGATCGAATATGAAATTTTAAATCTTGAAGAAATCAAAGGCATGATATCTTCATTTAATGATCTTCAAAGTGCCTATAATCTACTCCAATCTCTTTCGAATGAATTTCCTATTAATAATATTGAAATTGAATCCTTGAGGCTCTCTGAGAAGGAATTTAATAGAGTTAATTTCATATTAAATTCAATCCAATCTCTAATAGATGATTTACTACTAGTTACCGACCACAATATTATTCTTTTTAATGCGTTTCAGAATGAACTATTGACAAAATTTAAAAGAAGCTATAAACAAAAATTGAAATCGCTAGAATTAAATAATAAGAATCTTCAAATTTTTGGTAATTCGTTAATTAAAAATAAAAACATCTCGAAAATTGTCTCAAATATTACTTTTATTCATTCACTTAAATTAACTCAATGGCTTGAATTGATAGATTCACTGAAAGAAAATACTACTTTTAATCTTATTATCGAAAAAGTTAACAGATTTTATCAGGATTTAATTAAAACCAGACTAAACGAGCAACTAAGCATGGTTCGAGATAGGTTCGATGAAACCTTCATAAATGAATATAAAAAAGCATTTTATGAAAACCCAAGTTTATCCTTTTCAGAATATCGGCAAATCTATGAAACTAGTCTAACAAAAGAAGAATTAGACCAAAAGCAAGTCATTATTAAGAACAACCAAGAAAAATTAGAATATGAAAAACTAAAGAAAAACCAAGAAAAACAAGATGCCCTATTTCAAGATTATTTAAGACTTCCAAGTAAGGAATTTGAAAGAAAAAGGCGTAAGGAACACCGAGGAAAACTAAGTAAAGTTAATCTAAAAATGAATAATAATAAAATTGAAATTAGTAAAGAAACTTCGGAAAAAATTGAAAAGTTTAAGAATAGCTTCGATAAATCGCTTAAAAATAGGTATTTGGTTGAAGAGGATGATGGTACAAATCCAATAGATTTGATTCGGGAAAGAAAAAAGAAAAAGACTGAAGAATTCAAGAGATATAAAAAACATTTTGAAGCAGAATAACAATTCAATAAAAGTGATATATTATCTCAAAACAAAATTTTAAGTTAGAAATTAGTTCAAAGGAGTATGTGATAAACGATAGATTCACCCTAATTCTTGGAAAATTAAAAAAGAATGATATCGCCTCTTACGCCAATACTTCGCTTCAAAAGTGTTTAAAACAACTGAACTGTATTTCAATAGAAAATTTTATTGACATCTTTAATAAATCAAAGGCACAATATCCAAATCTTGAAAAAGCCTTAGAATTACCTCATTATTTAATTACTTATTCTCAAAAAAGTATGCGAAATTCAGAAATTATATATCAACTCTACTCGGTTTATGTGAATTTCAATAATTTAATTAAATTAAATTCTCTTTTAGCCAGAAAACAGAAATTATTGAATGAATTAGAGATATCGAAATTCTATGTAAAAGAAAGCGCTATATCCACAATTACAGAACTTATTAATAATTTGGAAGAGAATATAAAGAATAATCGAAAAAAATTAACCTATTTTGAAGAGGATTATCTTAAACGAAAAAATCAAATCGATTCGTTAAAAGAGGAAATTTCTGAGTCTCTTAATCAAATTACTAAGTTAAATCAGAAAAAGAAGTCTTATTTCAGTGAAATCAATAGAATCACACGCCATATGGAAAACAGTACCGAAGAAAAACCTGAAAAGAAAAATATTGGTGAAAAAGGGGAAAATATACCAAATTCGGAAAGAATAAAGCGACTTCAAATTAATGCAAGAGAAAAACAACACCAGATTAATCAGCTTAGGGCAAAGATCGAGGAGAAAAAATCTAAGATCGCTAGATTCGAGCCTCAATTTAAAATATTTGAGAAAGATCATAATAAAATAATGTCTCTAATTCAAAATGATAAAGCTCGAATAAAAGAATTGAAAGAAAAATTAAAAAATGAAATCCAAGAGACTAAATTGCCTTTAGGTTTAGATACTCAAAACATCGAAGAGATAAATATTAGATCTAAAAAAGAAATTGAAACAGAAATTACTCTAATTGAGCGCAAATTAGCTCAAATTGAGGTTGCGAAAGATTATTATAATCTTAAGAATCCACAAGATTTTTCTAAAATTCAGAGTGAAATATTAGAACTTAAAAATAAAATGAAAAGCAAAAAAGATCAAATACACATTGCTGATTCTAAAAAAGAAATTTTGCAAATAATCCAAAAATTTGAATTTTTAGAAAATTTAATAAAAAAAGTGGAAACTCTAGTTAACTTATTTTTGAAAGAAATAAATCTAAAGAGCCAATTTTTAATTACTTTCAACGATGATAAGAAAAACTTATTCATTGAGATTATATTCACTCGAAATGAAAAAGAAAGAATAAAATTTGAAAATTTAACTACTCCCGAAAAAGTTTTTTTTGTAATTGTATTTTATCTCTCAATAAAGGTGCTAAATGATGCAAAATATGTAGTTTTTTCAAATTTGCTTATCCCAGAGAGTTTTAATAAACGAGGTTCAACAGAAAGAGCAATAAGAAAGATACTCCCTCTTTTTAGTAAAGAAGCTCTTCTCTCAGAAATAAATCTGATATTTATTATATCAAATTTAGACATAAATTCTGACATAAATAATTTAAAATTAATAAAAATTGAAGAGAGTTGAAATAAATAAATCATGGAACAAGAATCATATGAAAATACCGTTAGAGAAATAACAAAAATTGTGCTCACGAGCCCTCAAAAAATGATCCGTAAGGAAGATATAGTCAATCTAAGTAGAGGGTTTGATTTCGAAAAGATTATCAGTGATGTATATCGGAATCTCACAAAAGTTGGTTTCGAATTCATTTCTTCTAACTTTTTAGGGCATAAATATTATATTTTAACTTCTGAAGGAAAAGATGACCGCATTTCTCCGTCACAATATGGAACTTTGGCGTTAATAATTGCTCTATCTAAAGAAGTTGATGAAAACATAAATATTAATGATTTGAAGGAAATATTCTTTGAAGTGTGGGATACGGATATCCAATTTTTAATCGAAAATGACTATTTAAGAAAAGATGACGCGCTAAACATTATAAAAGTCACACCATTAGGAAAATCTCTATTAAAAGATATAATCAATGCTCTTGAATTAAAAAAAATTATTAACTTCTTTAAATCGTGAGCTATTAAAAAAATTAAATTTAAGAAAAAGTTTTTTCTTCTTATGTTTCTAAGTCCATTTTAAATTGATCATAGATTTTTTTGACTCTCTCAGCTGAGGGTCCAGATCCTCTCACTCCATTCTCATCGACAATAATCTTTCCATTTAAAATGGATATTATATTTTGATCCTCTATATAATTTACATGACCCTTTGAAAAGATGGTTGCTATGCGATCGGATAGCGCTTGCATTGGAAATGGTTCTTCTTCAACGCTTACGAAATTATAATACGTACTACGGATCAATAATTTTGGGAAATCTTTATTTTTTTCATTTTTTGCATTGATAAGAATCAAATCTTGGGTTTCCGAGACGCCCTTTAACTGACCGACGAAAAACTTTTCTTTATCGAGATAAACTTTAACGACTTTATCTAATAGTAACCCTAATTCTGTATTAAATGATCGTAATGACATTTTTCATCATTTTTTTCTAAAATATCTGTTCTATTATTTTTATTCTTAATTTTTCTTAATTATTTCAATTTTACTAATTCTCATGAAAATAAAAGACTCACTAGCTCAATAATGTTTTCTCCAGTTGTCGCACTAGTCGTAATTATTTGTATGTTTGGATTAATTTCTTTTGCATCCATTATCATTTTCTCAATATCGATCTCCATAACATCATTCAAATCAATTTTATTAATTATTGCTATATCTGAGAACTTAAACAACATCGGATGTTTTTGAATAACCCAAGGTCCTTCAGTAATCGACACTACAACTATTCTCTTATCTGCTCCTAATATAAAATCGGAAGGACAAATAAGGTTTCCCACATTTTCGATAAATACAGTGTCATAATTACTTAAATCGTAATTTTTAATCACTTGAGAGATATGATAGGAATTTAAAGCACATTCTCTTCCTGTATTAATCTGTACTGTTTTTACACCATATTTAGCAATACGATCGGCATCAATTCTGCTAGTAACATCTCCATTTATCACGAAAACTTTTCTTAAATGTGATATTTGTTTGACTATCGCTTCGATTAAAGCCGTTTTTCCTGCACCGATTGCACCTACAACATCAAATGATAAAATATTATGCTCTCTGAAGGTTTCATTGTTTTTTGATGCTAAAAAATCATTGTTACTGATTAAATCCTCATTTAATTCTATAACTTTTGCTAAATCTTCCTTAGGCATTTTCAACTACGTATTTAGTTAAATAAGTAAGAATAAGTATAGTAAAACATAATCCTTCATATTAATTTCGGAATTCATTCCTTATTAGGAATTTAAATTGAAGATTAAATAATCAGGTTTTATATTTGAAAAGATAGACCAAGTAAGAAGCTAAAACTCCTCCCAGATCGGGTAGATAAACCAAAAGATATAAGGGATTCCCAATAGCTAATAAAAGACCGGGTATTAGATTTAAAAGCACTAGAAAAATAATAATTGTTCTTCCTTTCATCCTTATCGGTATAAAAAACATTAAAAAAGTCATTTCTCGATTTATATTCAAAAAGATCATAAAAGAAATAACTCCTAATAGGGCACCCGAAGCTAATCCAATAGGTACAATAACTGCTCCCATATAAAATGGTTGCAGTGCTAGCCATAATAAGACATAAGATAGTCCTGTAAGAAAACCGCATATAAAATAAAGTTTTAATAAAAACTTGGTTCCAAAGGTGCGTTCAAGATTTTTTATCATTACATAAAATAAGATGATTAGAATAATTAAAAAAAAAAGCCCGAATAAATCTTGAGTGTAGCTTACAAAAAAGGATGTGATGAAAGTCCATATCCATAAATTTAAAAAACTCAAGCTACTCAGAGTTAAATAAAGGGGATAAATGAAAGTCACCAATGATAAAACAAATATTAATAAAATCAAATATGTGGTCCCTTTCGCTTGACTTTCTCTATAATTTTCAAAATCTTTTATTGTTTTCATTTTTTGCTTTTCTTGTCTTTTGAGATACTTTTTAATTTTTCTGGGGGTTTTAATAGAGGATTTCTCAGAACTCGAACTTACCGTTCGACTTAAACCCCTTCTCGGGATTGGTACAATAGGTGTATGCTTTAACTCGAAAGTACAATCATGATTTTCAGGTAATCTATGTTTCTTACAAAAGACTCCTCCACAATATTTACATTTAAAAGGGAGATACCCTATCTCTTCTCCACAAGTTTCGCAGTATGGCATAACTTATAAAAACATCAATAATTGATATCGATATTATCCTTATTTGAAGATATTTATTTAAAGATTTACATTAATGGTTATTTATTATGTAAACTAGTATCCTTGATAACTTTTAGGGTTAATTCTTGAAACTATTTCAGCACCAGTGATTAAAGAGGAAAATAAAATGAATTACCAAATGGTGTATACACAAGTGTGATAGTCAAGATTAGGAGTAGAATTAAGCTTCCCATTAGTATGAAATATACTTTTTTACTCCATTTAAAAATATTTTGTCCATCCAAAATACCTAATGGTATCATATTAAATGCTCCTAGCATATAATTTAAGTAAGCTGCGAGCGCAAAGAAATAATTTAGAGGGTAGAGTGTTGAAGGAATGAGAAATGAAACTGCCAGAAGAATGGACCCATAAATCAAATTTATAGTTGGACCTGCGGCTTTACATAATCCTGTTTTTCGATTAATCTTATCTAATCCCAATACTACTACTGCCCCTGGAAGAGCAAGCGAAGGAAGTGCAGGAGAATTGGATATCAAACTGAAAAGCCCGGTCAATAAGCCAATAACAGTTAAAAGCATGCCAAAGGTGAGAAGTCTAAATTTAGTTTGCAGTCCAAAATGTACTGCGACTTGACGATGACCAAACTCATGGAAGAGAAACGCGGTCATATAAAAACCTGCAAGCATAAATACTGCCCAACCATAACCTAATGTAAATAATTGGGGATCCCAAAAAGAAATTAAACCAATTACAAAAATAAGGCTTCCCCCAATTAAGAAATGAAGTAATTCTGATTTATGCGCAAGTAATATACCTTTAAAATCTATTCCCGAACTTGGGCTAAAAGCATCTTCAGGAATCTGTTTTTCTTGACGATACCAAGTATATGTTCCGTCTGTTGTAGCTCTTCCAATAGAACCGCTATTTGACATAGCAGGATAAGTTAATGGAGTATTAACATAAGAAGAACTAAGTTCCGCTGAATTTGCGAGAGAACTTGCTTTTTTAGACTCAAGAACGAGATTACACTCATGATCAATGGGATCTTTATGAAGTGAACAATATTTTTGCCCACATTTCTCACAATGAAACGTTTCGGTAAATTCCCTTCCACAGTGATAACATATCGGCATACTATAAATCATATAAAATTTAATGTTAATAATATTACGCTTATTAACTAACAAAACTTTTAAATGTCTATATCGGTATTTTAAAATAAACTGATTGTATTTTAGGTATTTGCTATGAGTGAGGAAGAGAGCAAAAAAAAAGATATTGAAGATGAAAGAAAGAAATTAGACGAATTAGGTGTTGCTAGTACGTGGAATATCCTTTCAGATTTAACTAAAAAAAAAAAAGAGCAGGAATAAACAATCTATTAGGATATTATTTATAAAAAATCGTATCTTTTATAAGAGAGTCACTTAAACGCAAATTAATTAAATTATAAACGATTCTCTCAAATATAAAAAATCAAGTATTTTAGGTTATAAATATTACCGGAAAAAACACAGTATTTTGCCCTGTTTGTCAACGGGAGGTTGTTTTAAGAAGAAAGAATTTTGATCATATTTACCATGAAGTTCTGTGTTTTATGGTTCTTTTGACATGTGGTTTGGGATTCTTTATATACCTAGCACTTAAATATAGTAAAAAAAAGGATAGATGCCCTAGTTGTGAGACCAAATTCAATTTGGAAACCTTTAAACCAATTGATTAGGTATTAAAACGCTTATTTATTCTTTGAATTTCATTTGGCTTTTACATCGAGGACAAGTTTTATCCTTACTAATTAATGACTTTTTCATGAGGACTTTTTGATATTTACATTTTGAATTAGTACAAATTAAAATAAATTTAGAAAGCTTTTTCTGAGATTCTCCGATATTCCGGTTCTTAGATTTTACTTCCTTATTCTCTGAATCAACCGTAGTAAGTTCTTTGGTTTTTCTTTTTTCACCTTTCTCAGACTGTAACCATTTATCTAATCCCATATTATACTGACTCTCGAAAATTAGCTAACTTCGCTATTGTTTGAATCTTATAATATTTAAAATTCTAAATATTTTAAAAATTGGGGATTATTCTGAAATAAATAATAAAAAAAAAATCTAAAAGAAATAATTCTAAGGATTAAAAAACTTGTACTTTTCCTTCAATTAATCTTCGTCTAAGATTAATCATATATTCTTTGGTTAAAAATTCCGCCGATACTTCTTTTCCAATTTTTTCTACGTCTGTGAAATTCACGTTTGGGGCAGGTATTAATTCAATAGAATTTACCCAGGGATCTGTTATCGGTCTTCCAATTTGAGATAAAAGTTTAACATGAGCCTCAACGATATCTCCCTCCCCTCGCTTCACTATTTCTCTAGCTATTTCAGTGGATAAAACATTATATATTTTACCTACATGGTTAATGGGATTTTTCCCACATACCGCTTCCAGACTCATAGTTCGGCAAGGCGTAATTAGACCGTTACTTCTATTTCCTCGCCCAACTTCACCATCATCTCCTGCTTCCGCACTAGTTCCTGTTATGGTTAGATACATAATACCTTTTTCAATTTGATCCGCAACATTTACTTGGCAAGTTACTTCTCTTTCTGGAATTATTCTAGCGGCTAAATCTAAAACCGCTTCTTTGATTTGATTAGTATAATTAATATATTCATCTGCATCATTGATATATTTACTTACCATTGCAGCTGCTACCGTAATTCCAACTTTATTGCCAATCCGTTCAGTCATGATTTTAACATCTTCACCAGAACCCTTACATTTGTCCTTAAATTTCGAAGAATTTATCAAATATTCCGCTTCTAACGTTACTTTTTCTACATCAGAATACGGGGCATACCCAACACCGAAACTTGTATCATTTGCGAGAGGTACATCATCTGTATGATGAGAATCATCGAACACACCAGTCAAATCTATCGAACCTGGCCGTACGGCATAATCAAATTGGATGTCTTTATCCAAGTTAAGATTTCGAAATATTTTTGCTAATTCTTGTCTTTGTGTGTCAATGCAAATTGTAGCAACTGGAATATAATCCAATTTAGTTTCAGAACCACATTCAATTAGAATTTGATTAATCGCTCGCCCAACGATTAAAAAATATTGGGGTTGGATGATCATTCCTCCACCAAATAAAGGTTTTGCAGTTCCACCAACGAGAGCGGCTTTATCAACATTATGATGGTACACGCGATCATAATGCTTTAAATAATAAGCACAAAGCGCTCTGGAACAAGCGTCAGCAACAGCATCGCATACACTATCGGGGTGACCGATTCCCTTACGTTCACAGATTTCAGGAAAATCACTCTTTTCAATAGGTAAGAAGTTAGCACGTGTTATTTTTAGCATGTTTAAAACTATTTTCAATAATTATCTATTTAAATTAATGATTAATTTAAATAATTGTGATTTAAAATATGCATGTAAAGAATATTATATGCACTAAGATTATACTAAATAAATTTTACTAATTTCAAGTTAATTATGACAATATTGCCCGAACTCGCTGAGATTAAATCTCTAAGAAAATCTCTTAATATTAACCAAAAAGAACTCGGTGAAATATTAAATATCCCTCAGTCTACCATCTCAAGGATTGAGAATGGCTCGATGGATCCTCCCTATTCAAAAATAAAAAAGATCTACACCTATTTACAAAAAGAATTGGCTAAAAGTAAAGAATCCACTATAAGGGCGGAAAATATAATGACAAAAAAAATATTTAGTATTAGTTCAGATTCAACAGTAAAACATGCGGTGGAGATGATGAACCAACATAAGATTTCTCAGGTTCCTATTATTGAGGAAGAAAAAAATGTTGGTAGTTTAACTGCTAAAAAGATTCAGAAGTTATTAACGGAAAATTCTGATATATTAAAAATGAAGGTTATCGATGTAAAAGAATTACCCTTTCCAGAAGTTGAGAAAAGCTGGAGTACAAAAGAAATATCCAATTTACTCCTAAATTATCCCGCAGTTTTAGTGAAGGATATAAATAATTATGTTGGGATTATAACTGACGCAGATTTCTTAAAACTAACGAAAAAATACAACTATCAAATTTAGTAATGATTATGAAATGCACAATTTTATTGAAAAAAGATTTTTTAAACAGCCCATCTTTAAATAACTAGGATTAGATGATCGAAAAAGTTCTAGAGAGAATTAATTTATTATTGAAAAAAGCTAGTTTTGAAACCTTATCCTTAGATAATTTTTCAACTAAAAAAAACAGATTTTGTTTTGATATACTTGTAAAAAAACAAGATTCAATATTCAGTATAAAAGTATTTCCAAATATAGATAATCTTAATCAAGACGTTCTCCTTGATATGAAATCTTTATCTTTATTACTCAAATCAAAACCTTTATTAATTGGAATAAGAAATCGATATCAAAAATTAGAGGATAACACCATTTATATAAGAGAAGATTTACCTTTTATCACCGTAAATACCTTAGAAAATATACTCAATAATAATTATCCTTATATCCTCGCTAGAAGAGGAGGAGGTGTTATGTTTCTAGACGGAGATGTAGTCAAAGAATTGAGATCTAAACACAATTTATCCAGACAAGAATTAGCAGATAAGATTGGAGTCACTAAAAGAACTATATGTTCCTACGAAAATGAAAATATGCGTCCAAGCGAAAATATAGCTCAAAAAATATTAGAGATTCTCGAAGATAATTCTATTTTTAGACAAATTAATGTGCTTGAATGGAACTTTAAATTAAATAGAGAAATAATAACTGCATCAGAGGAGAGCGAATTAAATCCTTTCGAGGCGCATATATATGAAGTTATTAAAGATATTGGTATCTCTTCCTACTGGTACAAAAAGGGACCTTTACCCTTTAAGTTTTCAATTTATTCTAAGAATATGGAATTTAAGGATAAAAATGCTATCTATCCCCTTTTTTCCGGTATCTCTGACGAGAAAAAGAAGACAAATGAATTAAATATCAAATG
>Ga0180433_10009063_pt1 | contig 12253 bp, 7 predicted proteins | sample SS_ome_8_FD_132980 | JGI IMG/M metagenome (GOLD analysis project Ga0180433, IMG submission 132980) | Hypersaline lake sediment archaeal communities from the Salton Sea, California, USA - SS_1_D_1 metaG | ecosystem: Environmental > Aquatic > Non-marine Saline and Alkaline > Hypersaline > Sediment... | reverse complement strand
GTCCCTCCAGGGTTTCCGCCGCGATCATGGCCGAGCCGTTGTCCGACATGCCGCTGCGGGGAAGGCCCCGCTTCTGAAAGGCCTGACAGAGACCGTGCACAAGGTCCTCCGCCGTCTCGGACATGGACGCCGACTCTAACGTGACGATGATCGACCACGAAGGGTGGATCACGGACTTCGCCATCGATCCGAACCGCCGGCGGGCCTCGATCATGGCGGACGGCGGGATGCCGGTGGCCGACTATCTGTTCGCGGGCCCTGGGGTGCGTACGGCCCAGGTCAGCATGGTCAACTCGGCGCAGATGAACGCGAGTTTCGACGGATTCGCCCGTGAGGCGGGGAGGGACTGGTTCTCGGCGCCGCACCCCATCATCTCGTCGTTCACGAACACGTACAACAACCGCCACGAGAGGATCAGCGAGACGTGGAACCATTACGCGGGGTTCTTCACGGACGTGACGCTGGACAGCGTCTCGAGGACGGTGGCCTCGAGGTTCAAGACCGACCCGGCCACGCTGATCCCCGTGGAAGACTGCAGCTACGAAATTGACGGAGTAGACAATCGGATTTCGATGACGACCAACGGCGTGCCCACGGGATATGTCTCAAACGCCATCAACTCCTACCCGAACGTGGGCGGGGTGAAGCGGGTTCATGACCCGAATGGCAATCTGGTGAACGACGGGACCTTGCAGTACACCTACAACTACCGAAACGAGCTGATCGAGGTTCGGCGGGTTGCGGACGGCTTCCTGCTCGGGACCTATACCTACGATCCCTTCGGCCGGCGTGTGAGCCGGGAATACTGGGACGCCCAGGCGGGTATTTACAGGAATCTTAGGTATGTGTACAATGACTGGCAGGTGAAAGCCGAGTATGAGTCGGGGAGCCCTGAAGTGCTGTTCTGCCGATATGCGTACGGGAACGGGATCGACGAGCCACTCATGCTGGAAGTTCGAGACATCAACGACATCGACGGGGACTATAACACCAACGAGTACCTGAAGTACTACTACCATCGAGACACGCTGAGTTCCATCACGCACATGACGGACGCAGGCGGTTCCATCGTCGAACGATACGAGTGCACGCCCTTCGGGCAGACGTACATCTACACAAATCCGGGCCCGGACATGGCTTGGAACACGCCTGACGACATACAGGCGACCTGGAGCCGCATCTACAATACGTACATCTTCCAGGCTCGCCGTTTCGACGAGGAATCCGAGTTCTACTACTTCCGGACGCGGCATTACGATACGAGCACAGGCCGGTTCATCCAGAGGGACAGACTGGGGGATTGTTATGATGAGAGCAATTTGGGGAATGGGTATAATTTTGTTGGATTCAATCCAATTAGTCGAATTGATCCATTAGGGACAAGAAAACTTACACCTGCAGAACGTCTATGGTTGCAAATACAGAGGAGTATATGTACCAATATTGGCATGAAATGGCCAGCCGCCAGTACGAAGTGCTTTACTAGGCTTCTTAAATGGTTTTCAAGAATAACTTCTGAAAAAGAACCCGCTAAAGGCGAGAGGCCTAGGCAATATTTTGATTCAATGCTGTTGCCGGGTGATCTCCCTTTTGCTGATAATCCAGAGCCAAAGGATTACGACGACCTCCTTAAAGCTTCAGATGCCGGTAAATCTATTGCCGAAAAATGTGCTAAGAAACCAGATTGGACACATGTGCATACATGCTGTTTGATCGAATGTGGTAAATTGGCCCAAAAATTTATGGCGATGACCTTGCAATCTATTGGTCAACAAGCTTTTATTGAGAAGTGTTACAAAATGTGCATGAAAATGGTCCGAGTACTTCGCTCCAATAGTTATTATGAACCTACCCCACAAAGGCCATCAAAAACCCAATATGCGGCAAAAAGACATCATCTGGGAAGAACAACTGGTTATTTATCCCCTGAATCTAGATTCAAATCTGCGTTAGGACGTGGTTTTTGTTCTTCCATGGCAACAAAATCTTCACAAATGAAATAATCGGGAGGATTCTTTCGTGAATCAATCTCTAATCAAAATACTATCATGTGCGTTATTGTTCATGGGTCTATTGCCCCTTTCTTGCAAGAGAGAATACAAGATCTTTGGACATACGAAACGATATTGGAGAGAATCTCTTTCTTGCGAATCCAAAGAAAGACAAAGAAAAGCGATTATAATGTTGTCTTCGGAAGGCGCAAGGCATATCTCCATGTTGAGATCGTTCTTGCGGAAAAACGGGAAAGCAATGGTCAATCCAGTATCTTCCATTCTTTTGAGGATCGGCCCTGAATCTTTGCCGCACCTCAAGGAAATGATCATCAGCAAGTATGGAAACGAGAAGGAATGCGCGGCTTTGACCGTCGTTCAGATGGGTGATGATGGGATTCAATTCATTATCAATGGAATCGAAGACGAATCATATGAACGGAGGAGGGCTTCTTTATTCGCATTAATATATTTACGTACTCCGTTGAATGATCAATTGAAAGAACTGGTAATTGAATCATTGATCGATGAGGATGCCGGTGTGAGGGATACGGCCATTTTAATTTTGTGGGTGCGAGATCGTTTTTTTAGTGAATCCTTTGAAATTCCGAAGGAATACATACTATTCAATTTGAAATCTGAATATAGCTCTCTTAGGGCCAGCATGGCAAGTTTGTTGAAATATCATAGGATCGATGATGTTGAGATAGCAAACATATTGAAAAATCATGCGTTTCATGACAGCAATTTGATCGTGAGAGTCCAATCCGCAGTGGCGCTATTGAGCAACGGGTATTATAGAAAAGACATGATTAACATATTATATTCCTTGAAAAACCATGAAAATGAAGATGTGGATTTATTAAACGTGAATTCATTAATTGAGACTGCTCTTGATGAGTATGAAGAACGGCCTAAATGATTGTATATAACTTTCGCAGTGCTTTTACAATTTGCTTTAAAGTTCCGAATACCTTTCGGCGATTGTCCTTGAGAAATGAGTTGAAGATTTCCTGGTTACGTGAAACCCAAGCAAGAGAATCCGAGGTGTTGAGGCCATTGAAAACCCACTTGCCGGCGAGAAATGTACCACCTGCCGGGCGGCCACGGCCGGTAACCGGTTTCCGGAAATCGGCGAAACGTGTACCACCGGAATCGGCGGTGGCCGGCGGCGTGATCTCTACCCGGATTTCTCGGTCCCCGGGATGCCGTCGAGGTACCGGAAGCCCCGGAACTTTCTGACCGGGACCGGTGCGATCTCCGTGTACACTTCGGCAGCCTGCAAAATCCAAAATCCGGCCAAATCAGCAGGGCCGGGTCCGGCCCAGGCCGGCCGGCTGGGTAGATGGCGGTGAAAAGAACACGAGTTGGTTGTTAACCAAAATACAGGTATCGAACCTGGAACCTGTTGGTTTACAGAAAAGCTCTCTGTTTTGGCTTTCGGCGAGAGAGGGCGGCTAGCGGGACTGCGATGGACATCGGAGGAGGCCTCGACGGTCGTGATGGCAAATCGGAGCCACCCCGAATAAGCCGATATCGCAACGCCCTGCCATGCAACAGGTTATGCGTTTCCTGGCTCCGTGCGAAAAAGTTATGAAATCAGACTCGTTTGATTGAAAACAGAGAGCTGGTTATGATAAGAGTATCGCGTGGGGAGCCAGAGGGTCCGGGTAGCGAACCTAGGGTGCTCCAGCGGTTAGCGCGACCCCATCGGAAGGCCTTCGACCCGCATCCCCGAACCCGTTGGGGGTACAGGGTTGTGCGACAGACAGGCGAACCCGCCCGTTTCTCTGGTTCGCAGCAGAGAACCGCACGCCCAAGAGCAACCTGCCAGGTTGCCCCCGGGGTTGCGAAATCAGCGCCCAAACTCTCGGATTCTCTGGTTCACGCCCCCCTCTGGGTTAGCGCCCGGGTTGCCGTCGGAACCCACAGGGGATACGAACCGTCGCAGGAAATAAGCGGGCCCCCGCGAGACGTTCGCTTGCGCTACCAGAATCGCGGGAGCCCCCCCTTGACGATTTTCAGTCTGCCGATTTTTCATTCGGTCCAGCACCGGCTATCCAGCGGTCGAAATCGTCCTCACCCGCGCGATTCCGGTTCTCGCGGTCTGTTTCCCAGGTTTCGGGATTGGTCCGGATGTAGTGCCGGATGCGTTCCAGGGAATCGCCGCTGCGGATGATGTGTTCCCAATAATTCCGCTGCCAGAACCGGTCGCAGAACTGCCGCCAACCAAAATCATTCACGCCACGAACATATTGCAGGGTCGTCATGGATTTGAATGCCTGGATGATACGGCCGACGGTGCACGGTGCAGTCCCGTATCCAGGAGGAAATCCTCCACCTTCCGCGAATAGAGATAGGCCGTGACAAAATCACCGAAAGAAGCCTGCGCCCGGTGGTCGCCGAGGTTGTTTGGGAGAAGCAGCGGCAGCTGTGGGAAGAACTGAAGTCAGGGCAGTGATGCCGCGCCGGGTGTCACGACAATCCCCTGTGCTTCCGCACGTTGACGGCCTTCCACTCGAGAAGCGGCTGGATTTGAATACGCTGTCGCAGGTTCTCGTCCGGCGTCAGAATCGAGCCGTCCACGACGCCGTCGTCCAGCAACCGGTCCAGAAAGGACATCTCGGAATCCGTGAAGGGAAGCACGGCTGAGAGGAGGGCCCGGCATTCCCTGACAAGGCGTTCCCCGTACGCTGCCGGTTCCGATCTGGAATCGGCCGATGCTTCGCGGATCGTGGGAAGCAGCTTGCGGGCGATCTCGGCAGCATCCACGTTCACGTCTTCCAACGTGACCGTGCGCCAATCCTTCCTGTTCATTCCGCCGTAGGCCACGAAAGCGATGCGCAGGCACTGCGCATCCAGGTCCTTCATCTGCAGGATCCGGTGGCAATCGAAGAGGTCTCGTGCCTGCCCCCGGGCGAACAGCGCCGCGAGCTTTCCAGCGGCGAGCTCGTGCAGGTCGAGAACGGGGACGTTCTTCGCCTGGAAGTCGCCGAAGGCGCGGGAATCCAGGGAGCGGACGTCCCACAGCGGCTGCCTGTACATGAAGTTCAGATCCACTTCGAGATTGCCTGACCTTCCCGAAAAACTCTGGTACTGCAACCGCCACTTCCCTCCCGCGTGATCGGCCGGCACCTTCTTGATCGCGAATCCCTCCCGTGAAAACACGGCCTGGCACGCCTGCTCGATCCCGGGACGTTCCGCGAGCATCTCGTCGCGTTTTCGTGCGCCGGTGTAGTTCAGGTCGATGTCCACCGACAATCTGGGCAGGTCGGCCAGAAAGAGGTTCAGGGCGGTCCCGCCTTTCAGGACCCACTTCCCCTTGAGGAAGGAGTGCGCGTTGAACCCGTCGAGAAGGCGTAGCAGGTGGGCCACCTTCTCGACCATGTCCGCCCTGAAACCCGTGGACTGCGCCACGGGCAGGATTTCCGAAGGGGAGAAAATCAAGAATCACCCTCCCAGGATTTGTTCAAAATTTCGTCGGGAACGATCAGGTTCCACGCCTTGATCCACCGCCCGCCCTTGCGTTTTCCCCGCTCCAGGTAGTGCGGCTGCTTGGGCCGCATCTCTCGCAGGGGGGCGAGGTGCGACGCCTCGACCATCAGCGTTTCCTTGTGTCGTTCGAGGAAGAAACCGACCTTCGCGGCCGTGGTGGCGTTGTCCAGAAGACGCACGTACTCGGCCACGGAATCCAGGTCGAAGAATTCCACGGATTCCAGGGACCGCCAGATCTCCTCCCAGCTCCCCGAGAGATCCGGCCGGTCGAGCACGTCGACCAGGGTTCGCTCCAGGCCGGCGACGCGCAATTCCACGCCTGAGATTTTTCGCCGGACCACCCCGGTCATTTCCGCCTTCCTCGCGAGCAATCCGTTCGGCACCGGGGCGCGTTCGTAGTCATGCGATTGGAATCGCAGGGGAAGGGACCTCTTCGCGGAAACATATCGGAGTTTCGTATGGACCGAATGGGCTTTACCGTGGAATTCCAGGGCCGTGTGATAGGCGAGAACCGCGTCGTCGGCGAGTTTCGCGGCGACGAGAAAAGGATCGACCGGGAACGTCGCCGGATCCGCCCCCTCGGGGACCGTGGCGTACAGGCCGCGGCGCACGGGTACGACCCGTCCCCGGTTTTTATGGTAGGTCAGGAGCGATTTGCGGGTGTTGACATTCGCCGACCCCCGGCTGGCGAGGAACCGGCCCAGCTCTTCGACCGTGAAGACGGCGTGTCGGGCGAAGAAGGCGTTCACCTTCTTCTCTCGTCGAACTTGACTTGATGTCGACATAGCACCTGTATAGTTGGCACTAAACAGCAGTCTTGTCAAGTCGCTATACCACTTGACACAGTATCCAGTAAGGTAAGAACATATTAGATCTATATCGTCTATATGTCAAGTGAATTCGTGGGATGCACAGTGTCTTTCCCATGCTGCGTGCCCCAACGGGTTGCCATCCACGAAATCCATTGCGAAGAAATGGATGTTGCCCTCCTGTCCGATGTCGTGGACGGGGACGATATTGGGATGACGGACGCGTGATGAGGGGGCTCGACATGGCCGCACGCACCATCGAGGAATGAAAAAACGATCCTGTCCCGGGGCGGGCCGGTTGGCCCTCATTTCCTGCGTCGTCATCGACTCCCCGCCTCCTCCGCCGCGTGCTCCACCTGCCGCCGGCGGAGATCCACCATCAGCTCCAGAAACGAACGGGAATGTCGCTCCGGTTCCGCCCCCCCCATCACGATCGCCTGCAAGGCCTCCTCACGGCGGTTCAACGCCGACAGGGCCGAAGCACGGTAACCGAGCAACGCGGCCCTCTCCTCCCCCGCCCGCACGGACAAGAGGTCCTCCGTCATGGACACAACAATCCCGTCCTCCCCGATGAGACGAAGGAACCTCGCGACGAGGCGGACCAGCGCCTCCTCCCCGCGCGACCGTGAAAGAAGCCACAGGCCGATCACCGCCGCCTCGCACGTCTCCAGACTCGATTGCTTCTGCAGGACCCGCTGGTAGGCCTCCCGGGTCCGCCCCTCCAGAAACGCCTCCCGCAACGCCTCGTACTCCCGCTCCTCGTCCTCCAGCGCGCGACGGACCTCCGCCGCCGAGCAGCCGGGATGCCGCGCCCGGGCCAGCGCGGCGCCGCAGGCCTCCCACAGGCCCTCGCGCCGGAAATGCTCCGGACCGCCCAGAAGCCATTTCACCAGCACCGTCCGTTTTGCCGGGTCCGCAAGCGCGTCCGCCTGCCCCGAGGCGAACGTGCCGGCGTCCTCCCGCGCGCGGGCCCACGCTGCCTCGAGACGCATCTCCCCCGCCAGCTGCCCGAGCAAAGCGCGGTAGCGCGATCCCGGCGCCGTCGAGGTTGCCGCCGAGCCGTACAGCATCGCGGCCTCCTCGAAGGCCGTTGCGGAATCGTCCCACGATCCCCGGGCGCGATGGCGGACGGCCCGGGACACGGGACCGACGTTCGAGGCGGAAACCAGGAATCCACGTTGCCAGGGGTCGGAAGGCGGCAGGAGGTCCACGTCGCCGGCGATACCGAAATGCTTCAGATGACCCTCCATGCCGTTCGGCGTGCCGGAAAAGACGCCGAACAGGTAGTGACCGCCCGCGACCGGCTCGATCCCGGAAAGGACGCGCGCGTAGACGACCCGGCCGTCGCCGACGGTGCGGATCGTCACCCGGTGCCGTCGGGCCGACGGGATCTGGACCACCTCCACCCGGAGGGGCTTCCCCAGCAACGCGTCGATCGCGAGGATCGTCCCCGCGCTCCCCGCCCTGACCGTGTTGACCTCGTTTCCTCCGCCGCAGGAGAAGGTGACACAGGACCCGGTCAGCCGCCAGCGGCCGGGCCCGCCGTCGAGCGTGCCGGCCCCGATCAAACCGAGACGGAATCCGGACCACCACGGAGCGCCGTCGATGGTGGCTTCCAGGACCAGTTTCCAGGGCCCGCCGGCGTAGCGCACCGGCACGCCCCAGAAGAACCCCGCGGACCGGACTTCCGTCTTCTCCCCGCTTCCCCCCGGCGCCAGCACGACCGCGTTCCTCCGGTGAAGGTGGAACCGCAGGACCGATCCGCCTCCCCCCGGCGCGGGACGGACGGCGTCCGGGGCGTTGGTCAGCAGGCGGTCCCAGACCTCGCAGTCGCCCTGGCGCGTCGACAGCCGGGTCCCGGAGACCGCGACAGCGGTCTTCTCCAGGCGTTCCTCCACCGAGGTCCAGAACGCCGCGCGGCGGGCGAGCCGTTCGCGTTCCCTTGCCTGCACCCGGTCGCTTCCGCCCCACCGGGCGAGGAGGTTCGCGGAGAAACCGTATTCCTCCCGCTCCAGCGCGAGCCACTCGGCCGCGCTTCCCACCGTGGCCGCGAGGCTCCCCTGCACGGCCAGATCCAAAAGGAGCGCCTTCAGGGCCCCCGCCTCCCCCGATTCGACGAGCCCCGCGATTTCCAGGCGCCGGAGCTCCAGCGCGGTCTCGGAAGAACTTTCCTTCCCGAGAGCGTCGCGGGCCAGATCCACCGCCGCCGCGGGGAGATCAAACGCGAGAAGAAAGCGGCACAGGGCCACCGACGGCGTCGCCCCCGGAACCGGAGGGGACGGCCGGACCGGACCCGCCAGGGCCTCGAGATCCCGGGCGTCGAGCGACCGGAAAAGCGCCCCGTTGATGGCGACGTACCCCCGCCCGTCCGACCCCGTGAACGCCGAGGAGATGGCGACGCCCGCCGGTCCCCCCCGCTTGCCCGCGTCCGGGATCTCCAGCGTCCGCAACGGCGCGTCGGTGAACGTCGCTTCCGGCCAGAAGCGCCACCGCCAGAACCCGCAGTGTCCTCCTCCGATCCGGTCCTGCCGAAAGCCCACTTCCATGAACGCCGTGCGCCCCACGCCCGAGACCGGGCCCCCGGCCAGGGCATCGAGGTCGAAATACCGGGCCCCGGGGTCAAACGGGCGTGCGGCGTCCGCCCGCGCCAGGGGCTCGAGCCCTTCTCCCGCCCAGCGGAACGCGCGGAAACCCACGGGGGGCACCGGACGCTCGAGAAACTCGAAGGAGCGGAAGGTCCCGAGGTCGCCGATGTGCGAGGCCAGGAACAGGAGGGTGCCGGCATCCGTTCTCAACGGCGCCACGCGTCTCGAAACGGCCGTGTCGACCCGGCAGATCGACTCCAGGCCGCGCCCGTCCCCGTCCCCCTCCCCCTCCACGCGGTAGACCTCGAGGGAGAAGTCGTTGAACGGCCCGCGAAGGACCGCGAGTTCCTTTTCGCCGTCGCCGTCGAGATCCTCGGCGAGCATGGCGGTCACGTCGCTTCCGTTCGTGGTGTCCGGAACCGGGACGCGACGGAAGGCCCCCGGTTCCGGGCCCTGGAAGTAGACGTAGGCCCGGCGGTGATAGCAACGAAGGCCCACCAGGAGATCCTGGAGGCCGTCGCCGTCCAGGTCCTCCACGACGACGGATTCGTGGTGCAGGCCCCCGCTTGCGTAGCGGTCGAAGAGGAGCGGCGAGGGGGAATCCGGACGTTTGAGCACGACCAGGACGTTCTGGGAACGGTCCTTGGTGGAGAGCCCGAACGCGTACTGGGGTGGGCCGTCCGCCAGGAGCCGGACCCGCCACAGCTGGTCGGCCGAGAGTTCCTCCGTGGACACACCGGGCACGTGGCGCGCGATCCTTCCGCGAAGGCGAATTTCCTCGACAGGCTCCAGGATCGGCGGACCGCCGTGCCGGGCGGGCTCCGCGATCTGGTGGACATGGAGCGTGAGCGGATCCTGCGAATCGTGCAGGACCACGGCGTCCTTCGCGCCGTCGCCGTCCGCGTCGACGACGTTGCCGGTGAACGCGAACGGATCCTCGTGAATGGGCGTCCACGACGAGATTCTCGACAGCGCGAACAGCAGGTCGCCCGCCTCCCGCTGCAGCGCGCTCGCCTCTTCGGGACCCAGCGCTGAAGCGACGGCCGGCCTCAGGCAACCCTGCGCGTCCATGAGGGAGAGCAGGCAACGGAGGGAAGCGTGACGGGCGGACAGCGCGGGATCGAAGGGCGCGCGCGCTTCCGCGCCGAGGCGGCTGAGCGCGACGGCCAGCCCGAACAGGGCGTCGATCTTCAGGCGCGGGTAGTCCCGGCCGAACGCTCCGTACGCCAGGTGGTACTGCGTGGCCGCAAGCAGCGCCTTTTCCGGGTCCATCTCCTCGCCGGAGATCTCGAGGGAGTGGTCCGCGAGAAGCAAGAGGGCCCGCCCGGCTTCCCTCGACGCCGGCTGGGCGATGAAGGCCCTCGCGACCCAGCGGGAGGTTTCGGGAAGTTCCCGGGCGCCCGCCTCCCGCGCGAGGGCCGCCCGGGCGAGCCAGAGGGCGAACGAGGCGACCGGCGTCCGGTCGGCGGTCTTGGGTGGGAGATCCGGAAGGTACGCGCGGAAACGCTCGAAGTGCGACTTCACGCGTTCGATGGCCCCGGGCGTCGCCGAGCCCGGCGGCGTCTCGATCTCGCGCGCGCACGCCGTCGCCCACGCCAGGACGGCGTCGGCGCGCGACCGCCGCACGCGTTCCGGGAACGCCTGGACCCGATCGACGACCTCGGGCGCCCCTTCCCGGAGGGCCGGGTCGGCGAGCAGGCCGGGAAGAACGTCGGGGAGGCGGGCGAGAAGCCCGTCGGTCGCCGAGATGGCCTTCTCGTACGCCCCGTCGTCGATGGACTCGCGGATCCCTGCGGCCTCGCGCTCGAGGACGCGGAACGCCTCCACCCGGGAAGCCAGCCGGGCGGACCGGGCATACCGGATTCCGAACCCCGTCCCCGCGGCGGCCACCAGGATCACGGCCGCGGCGGCCATGAGGGCCTTGTCGTGCTTCCGGACCCATTTCCAGGCCCGCGCGGAAAGGGGCTCCCGGTAGGCGCTCACGGGCCGCTGTTCCATGTAGGCGCGCACGTCCCGGGCGAGCGCCAGCGCCGAACCGTAGCGATCGTCCCGCGACCTAGCCATGGCCTTCAGGCAGATCGCCTGGAGGGCCCGGGGCACGCCGCGCCGGGGCGCGCGGGCACGGGGCGGGAGGATCTCCCCCTGCAGGTTCTGGATCAGGAGTTCCTTGACCGTCTTCCCGTCGAAGGCCTTCTCCAACGTCAGGATCTCGTAGAGGATCGCCCCGAGGGAATACACGTCGGAAACCGGGTCCACCAGGTCCATCTTGCCTTCCACCTGCTCCGGCGACATGTACCCCGGGGTTCCGATCACGCTTCCGTAGACCGATCCGACGGGCCTCGCCGATACGCTCTTGGGTTTCTTCCCCAGCACGCCGTCCCCGGCCGGGATTTCCTCCTCGCCGGACACCCGGGCCAGGCCCCAGTCCATGACGAAGACCTGCCCGAACCGCCCCACCATCACGTTCTCCGGCTTGAGGTCCCGATGCACGACGCCCTGGTCATGGGCGAAGGCCACCGCCTCGCACACCTTCTCGAAGACCGAGAGAAGACGGAACAGGGTGTATTCGGCGACCGCCGCCTCCTCCTCGTCCTCCAGCGCCAGGAACATGTCCGCGAGCGATTCGCCGGCCACCCTCTTCATGGTGAAGTAGAACCGGCCGTCGGGGCCCTTTCCGGCGTCGTAGGCCGGGGGGATGGAGGGATGGTCGAGTTGACCCGTGATGCGCGCCTCGTTCAGGAAGCGCTGGAGCGACGCCGGCTTCTCGTGGATTTCGCGAAAGGCCACCTTCATCGCCACCTCGCGATCGAAGGCGGGATCCTCCACGAGCAGCACCCTCGCCATGCCGCCCTCCCCCAGCGTCCCGAGCGTCTTGTACGCCCGCGGGGGGATCACGGGAGGTGACGCGTCCGTCTCGGGCCATGGGAGCCGGGTGTCCCGCGTCACGGGACGCACCGTCTCCTCGTCGGGGAGGGCGACGGCGTTCAGCTCCTCGAACTTGTCCTCGTCGGGCCGAGGCGTCCTTTCGGGAGGATTTGCCCCCTCGTCGCGGGAATCCGGCGTGCACTCGTCGTCCAAGACGGCCCCTCGTACTCAATCCGATCGGACCCAGCGTATCAAAGGCCCCGGGGCCCTTCAACGAACGCCCGGCGAGAAAAAAGGGGGGAAAGGGGTCAAGTCGACGATTGACGGTTGCATGAGAATGTGGTACCGTCCAGTCATGTCGAGACCGTTGAGAATCCTCTATCCAGACGCTTGGTACCACGTCATGAATCGTGGGCGGAGGAGAGAGCGGCTCTTCAAGGATGTGAAGGACTTCAAAGCTTTCCTAATCCTGCTAAAGGAGTCCGTCGATCTGTGGGGAGTGCGCGTT
>Ga0180433_10009062_pt1 | contig 12256 bp, 12 predicted proteins | sample SS_ome_8_FD_132980 | JGI IMG/M metagenome (GOLD analysis project Ga0180433, IMG submission 132980) | Hypersaline lake sediment archaeal communities from the Salton Sea, California, USA - SS_1_D_1 metaG | ecosystem: Environmental > Aquatic > Non-marine Saline and Alkaline > Hypersaline >... | reverse complement strand
TCTATATTTATAACTATACGAAATGGGGAAAGTATTTTATAGAATCCTTTCTTAATCAAAAACTATTGAAGAAGTGAATATTATTATATTCATTAACAATATTAGGGTAAGGGAAACCTCGTGTTTATGGAAGATCCTTTTTTAAAACAATACATAGTAGGAGACATAATTAAAGAAATTGAGAGGGAGGGCTTTTCAATTGAAAAGATTTTTGTTGAAGATTTTATCAACAATTTTCAAGAGAAATACAATAGATTACCAAAAAAGGTTGAAATTAAACCAATTGCGAGAAGTTACCTAAAAATATTGGAGGAAGACTCGAATTACAGCGAAATTAGTAATTTAAAAACTGAAAAGACTACACTCAACGAAGAAATTACGCCAGTTATTAATCAATTCCTTAAAAAAAGAAATCTAATTAACACAATTACAGAAGAGAGTTTGTTTAGGGATAGTATGAAAATTTTAACAATTCCTAAAACTGAAGGTAGACGAATCTGTCCTATTTGTGGAAATGATGACAATTTCTTTAAAATCCATGAAAAAATAGATAAAAATTATGTTATTAGCCATTATCCTAAGATTTATGGAAAATCTTATCATTGTGACGCTTGCTCTTGTACTTGGCGTGAATCTTGAGTTACCTCTGTTCTAATTATCTTTTTGATCACATATAATGTTCTCTGTCCTAAAGAGACAAATCCTTTCATTAATTAAGTTTTAAATAGATCATAATTTAAAATATTATAAATAGAATTAACACTAATTTTACTAAACTAAAAAGCAGAAGTGATGAGGATGGAAGCCGATCACGCAATTATTTGTAATCCTGAAGCAGGAAAAACAACTCAGACAAAGCAAGATATTCAGTATATGTGTAAATGTTTGGATGATTTAAAAGTATCCTACAAGCTTTTTGAAACAAAGCATGCTCTACATGCAATTGAGCTTGCAACTCAATTATCTAAAGATGGATATGGGCGAATTATTGGAGCAGGGGGCGATGGTACGTGCAATGAAGTAATGCATGGAACAATCATTTCAAAAACTAATGCACTAGTAGGATTTGTGCCCATGGGATCAGGCAATGATATCCCTGCAGCAATAGGATATAGAGCAGACATTAAACGCGCCTGTGAGATTATTGCTGAAGGATACTCAAGTAAATCAGATATTGGTTATGCTCTAAGAGATGATGATATTGAACGCTATTTTTTAGGAATTGGCTCACAGGGATTCGATAGCGAAGTAGCTCGGAGATCAAATGAAAATAAAGAAAAGGATTACAATATGATAATCCTTACATTGTTAAAAGAATGGGAAAATCAAGAGATTATTGTAAAAATGGATAATGATTTATATGAAGGAGAAGCAAATCTTGCAGCAGTTGGGCTTTCTGGAGCTTATGGAGGAGGAATGTTCATTTGCCAAAGAGCCAATACAGATGATGGTCTGTTTGATATTAGCATTGTGAATATTGATAAGGTAAAATTAGCAAGGCAATTTCGAAGAATGTATAATGCATCACTTCTACCCCACCCCAATGTGAAGGAATATCAAAGCAAAAAAGTTCGAATAGAAATGAAGAATCCGAACCAAGATCCATATTATTGCCAAGTTGATGGTGAAGTATTAGGATTAGTACCTGTTACTTATGAATGCATCGAAGCCGGTTATGAATTCATACGGCCAAAAATAAATGAGTTCGCAGAAGGGTTTAAACAAAAATATGGGCACTATATGTGGGAATGTACTCACTAGATTCAAAAATTCTTCTTTTCAGATTTTATGCCTTAATCTCCACTTAATTCTCTTTTATTAGCTCGAGATCTCCTTATAAAAAAGAAAATAATGATAACCACAAATATTACACCAAGAATCATTAGTAAAATTACTATGTCAGTATCAAGAAGATTATTATCGTTAATCCAAGGGTAATTTCCAAAATCCGTATCATTATTATTAAAGTAATGATTGTAAATGAATTGTTCAATAGTCTTACCCGTTACTTCCAAACTACTTGCTGATATTGCTGTAATATCGTCATTTACCGTATGGTGATAAGGCCACCCGGGATTATTCCAAAAGTTTATAATTAAGTCTGCTGAGGAAATTCCATAGTTAACAAAAGCAACATGATCATCTCTGATGGAACGTACCTCAGGATTATCGGGAAATTGTGAACTATATCCGAGTTGACGTCCAACTTCGAATATCTCTTGAAGAAGCGAGGAGGTAGAATATTGTTCATTAATAAACTTAAGATTTACTCCCCCTACCATATCGAGCAAAATCATAGCATCAAATGATTCCAACGAAGAATTATAAAAATTTTCGATATCTTCTACGAACTTATCAGATCCTTCACACCAATCCCATCCGCTTATCCCAGCACCATAATCATATCCTTGATCTTCCGCATCAAAAAAAAGAAACCATAATTGACAAGTTAAATTCTCTCTTAAACTATAGAAAACTCTCGCAAGATCAATCAATACAGCACATCCACTAGCTCCATCATTAGCCCCGGGTACAGGTTCATCTCTCTTTAACTCATCAGGATCCTTCGTTGCTCGTGCTCGAGAATCATAATGAGCTCCTAATATTACTATGTTATTATTATACTCATTAAGCTTGAACAATACGTTTTGACATTCGACAGATTGAACAGTAAAGTTATGAAGATCATAACTGAAATTAAGATTGATCTCTCTAAATTTTTCGATAAAATATTCTGCACAATCTTCTCTACCTTGGTAACCAGGGATTCTAAAATGTGTTAAATTTATATTGAGTTGATCTTCCACGTAAGAATAGGCATTATCCCCATTAAAATGTAACGGGACTTGAATATTACGAAACTCTTTACTTGTTAAGAAAAACACGGGAAGAATGAGCGGTAAAGCAATTATTAAAACGATAAATACTATTATAATTGCCTTATATTTCGGTTTAACTTTGATTCACCACAGAATTCTTAAAGATATACTACTAAAATGTTAAAATGAAAAATAAAAAATAAGTATTTATAGTTTAAGCGGGTTCAAACCCTAAATCAGTTTTAGTTTCTCCTTTGATTTCAGTTTCCAAGAATTTAACCTTTACAGGCATGCCTATCTTGATGGTTTCTGGATTTTTCTCATCAACTCCAACCAATTGAGCCGAAATCATAGATCCCTCTTTAAGTTTAATTATTGAAAAACAATAGGGATTATTTCTATCATAACCTTTTTGAATAAAGTAGGGTGTCCCAACGGTTATACTCGTAAAAGCGGCTAACTCCCCCTCTCCTGACATCTCCATCCATTCCATATTAGCCGTATTGCATTTTGGGCATAATTTTCTTACTGGTGTATACAATGTACCACAATCTTTACATTTAGAACCCATTAATTTCTTATTCATCAAGAATTCTAAATAATTTTGTATGGTAAACTCTTTATCTATATCTGACATGTTTTCATTTATCACCTTTATTTTTCATATATAGTAACTACACAGGTTCCGCCACTTCCTCCTAAATTATGAGTGAGTGCACGTTCAACATCAAACTTTACTTGTCTGTTTCGTTCTGCAACTCCCCTCATTTGTTTAAATATCTCAACTGGCATTGCCGCTCCACTCGCTCCCACAGGATGTCCCTTGCTTTTTAGACCACCTGAAGTGTTAATAGGAAGTGACCCATCTCTTTTACTCTCTCCATTTCTTATGGCCTCAACAGCTTTTCCTTTTTCATAGAATCCTAAGTCTTCCATTGCTACAATTTCGGCAATGGTGAAACAATCGTGAACTTCCGCTATTTGTATGTCTTTTGGTTTTAATCCCGACATTTCATAAGCTTGTCTCGATGCTTCCCGTGCTGCAATAAAAGAGGTTAAACTATCTCTATCGTGTAATGAAAGAGCTGCGCTTCCTTGTCCTGTTCCAGTAATCCAAATAGGAGTATCAGTGAATTTTTTGGCTTTATCACCAGAGGTTAAGAATGAACAAGCGCTTCCGTCCGTAATCAGCGAACAGTCGAAGAGCCTTAACGGGTATGCAATGATGGGATTAGCCGAACTTTTAAGAAAATCAAACTCATCATTCCAATTAGGAATCTCTCTTCCTTGTTCTTCATACCTTTTCTTTTTACTAGCCATCATATCTTTAATTGACTGTTGCATCTGAGCATAAGGATTTTGTGCTCCGTTTTCGTGATTTTTAATACCGACTCTCATTAAATCCTCCGCAGTTGTTCCATATTGTTTGAAATGAGCTGAAGCGAGCGTTCCATATAGACCTGGAAAGGTAGCTCCTGCGGGAAATTCGAATAAACTATCTGAAGCGGTTGCTAACACATCTGTTACCCCAGCAGTAGGAAGTTCAGTCATGCATTCTACTCCACATACGGCTATTACGTCATGGATACCCGAAGCTATAGCAATTATGGCTTGCCTTAAAGCAATACCGCTACTCGCACATGCTCCTTCGAATCTTGGGGCAGGTTTTGGGGTTAATCCAACCAAATTAGCCATTTGAGGGCCTAAATGTCCTTGATGATTAAATAAATCCGAAGAATAGTTTCCTACATAACAAGCGTCAATATCTTTAGGTTCGATTCCATTATCTACACTTTCACTCGCATTAAGCCAAGCATCAATCCATAGATCAGGATTTCTTTTAACTGGAAAGTGATTTCCGAATTTAGACATTCCAGCGCCCACTAACGCTACTTTTCTTGCTAATTTTGCCATTTTTCTGATCAAACTTTATTTTAATTTTTAATTTTTAAAATTAATACTTAGAATTGTAGAATTTTTTTAATTGTTATTCTTTCCAATTTTTACTGATTTTTTAAGCTAATCATGACTAAAAAATTTAAGTATGAACCATATCTCAAAAAAGACTCCAATTAAACTAATAATTAAAGGGGCTAAGTAACTTACATTTTCAATCAGAAGACCAGCAATTACTCCTGTAGGAATATATCCTAATCCCCTTACGAATGAAACTACTCCATATGATTCGGCTTTTTTATTTTTTCCAATGTCTGTGAGTATAATCTGTTCCGATGGGATAAAACATACTATAGAAAGAGCTAATGAGATATAACCAAAAATTAGGAATAGAATTATTATTTCAGTATTTACAAATTCCCATAGTATTGAAGCAGATATATTGAATATAAAGAAACCCAAACCAAAGATTTGACTTATTAGGATCGCTTTTTTTTTTCCTAACTTATCGGTGATTCTACCTGCAGGAATTTGAAAAATCATATTAGTGATGTTCATCCAAATTGTAATGAAGGAGATTTGATCTGTAGTCAAATGGTAATAATCGCTTAATCCCCCATTATAAACTGATAAGGTAGTCCCATAAATGAAAATATCTAACGTAAAAAATATTAAAATCACACGCATCCGTGGTATCTTTATAAATTTTAACCACATCTTTTCTTCTTGATCCGCAAGGATGATTTCTTCATGATGTTTTTCTTTTATATGTGAGGTGTTATTAGAAATGAAAAAGAATATAATTATACCTTCTATTATGAGTAAGATTATGAATAGAAAGAAAAAGAATTGAGGGGCTAATCCGGCTCCAAATATAACAAAGGAATTCCCTGCAATAGTGCCTAGAAAATAACTGGTGAAAACTATTCCATACATAAATCCTTTTGAACTACTACTATTAACTGAAACTAGGAACTGGCTATTAATGGTATTTAATGTCAATCCCAAGAAATAGACTAAAATTCCAAAAATCAATAAATAAATAGCATTAGAATTTGCATAAATTAATGATACTAAACTTAGGATATATAAGGGAATACTCATAATAAGCGTGTTTTTATGTCCTAATTTATCAGAGAGCCTTCCTACCAACGGCATAGGTAAAAACTGCATGATGCTTCCTAAAGATACAATAATCCCTGTGAGAAAGAGAGATTTTGTGATATCTAAGATGAAGGGTTGATAGATGACAGTAAACATGGCAACTCCAAAGCCATGAAGCACTTTAGTTCCACTTAAGGCTACTAAATTCTTTTTTCTAACTCTTTTAGTCATATTTAAAGTATTTAAATCAACCAAACGATATTATTAACTCCTCGAACTTAGAAGAATTAAGTCTTTCATATCTCAATAAGCTTATGGTTTGTAAGCGGATTAGTTAATCTTTTTATCTATATATGCATTAATAACATTTATGTCTCTAGAACCCGTTAAATATGAAAATTATAAGGTTGGTGATTCCGCTACATTTACCAAGACTATAACCGAAGAAGACGTAATGAAATTTGCAGAAGTGACAGGGGATTATAACCCAATCCATGTTAATCCCGAATATGCTAAAACTCAAATGTTTGGGAAGCAAGTAGCTCATGGTGCATTAAGCGCGGGGCTAATATCCGCAGTTTTGGGTACTAAACTTTTTGGCCCCGGTATATTATATGGAGGTCAAACGGTGAAATTTATTAAACCAGTGTATTTTGGGGATGAATTAACAGCAATTGCTACTGTGAAAGAAAAATTTACTAAGAAAGAGGGCAAGTTAAAATTTATCATATGCGATACTATTGTCAAGAATCAGAAAGATGAAGTAGTGACCTCGGGAGAGGGTACAATAGTATTTATGTAATTTTTATTTTATTTTCTTATTTTTTTCTTTTCTCACGTCTATTAAGTTTTGTAAATCAAATGATATTTACTAAATTTTAAGAAATTTCTGGAATTTATTATATTAATTCGGTGATGAACTAGGATGAAGGAATTAGATAAAACTTATGATCATCGCAAGATCGAAAAGAATCTATATCAGTGGTGGGAAAAAGAAGGCTTTTTTAAACCCGAAAAGTCCAAAGAACTTGGCATCACTAATAGTAGTTCTAAAAGATATTGCATTACAATTCCCTTGCCAAACGTTACCGGCCAACTCCACTTAGGCCATGCGATAACTATTTCTCTTGAAGATTTGATGACAAGGTATGAACGAATGCGTCAAAAGGAAACATTATATATTCCAGGAACGGATCATGCCGGTATAGCTACTCAAAATGTGGTAGAACGAGAGTTGCTCAAACAAGGCATCAAACGCAAGGAGATTGGACGAGAAAAATTTGTTGAAAAAGTTTGGGAATGGAAGGATTATTATCATGCGAGGATTACGGAACAATCAAAAAGCCTAGGAATTAGTGCTGATTGGAGTCGTGAACATTTTACATTAGATCCAGACCTTTCAAAAGCTGTGCGAGAAGCATTTTATCGTTTATATCATAAAGGATTAATTTATAGAGGAGAATATTTAGTGAATTGGTGTCCTAGATGTGAGTCCGCTATTTCCGATCTCGAAACCGAATCTGAGGAAAAGCAAAGCTATTTATGGTATATTAAATATCCAATCCGTACAGATTCATGGCAAGGTCCTAAACATCCTTGGGGTAGCGGTAAATGGGCTGAAGGAGCAAAAGAATCTATAGTTGTTGCAACGACTCGACCAGAAACATTACTAGGAGATAGTGCTGTTGCTACAATAGACTCTCACCCCCAATATGCAAAATTTATTGATAAAAAAGCAGTATTGCCCGCAGTTGGTCGTATTATTCCGATTATAACCGATGAGCTAGTCGATCCCGAATTTGGTACTGGAGCTTTAAAAATTACCCCGGCACATGATCCTACTGATTTTGAAATAGCAAAACGTCATCATTTGGAATTTATTAATATCTTCAATGAGAACGCAGAAATCTTACCCGGCTTTGTTGAATCTTACATAGGTTTAGATCGATATGAATGCCGAGAACGAATCATCGAAGATTTAGAAAAAGAGGGATTATTAGTTAAAACTGAACCGTACATTCATTCTATAGCGCATTGTCAGCGCTGTCATACAATAGTAGAACCGCGTCTCTCTATTCAATGGTTTGTAAAAACCAAGTCACTAGCTGACGTAGCTATGAAAAAAGTACGTAACGGAGTCACTAAAATCATTCCATATAGAGAGGAACAACGATTTTTTCTATGGATGGAAAATATACATGATTGGTGTATTTCCCGTCAGCTGTGGTGGGGTCATAGAATTCCTGTCTGGTACTGTAATGGTTGCCAAGCAGAAATTTGTCCCAAACCTACTGTAGAAACCATTGAATCTTGTCCAAAATGCGGAAGTTCCGAAGTCTATCAAGATAAAGACGTATTGGATACTTGGTTTTCCAGTGCATTATGGCCTTTTTCGACTTTAGGTTGGCCAAATGAACAAGATCCCGATTTTATACGCTTTTTTCCAACCGATACAAGAGAAACCGGTTATGATATCCTTTTCTTCTGGGTTGCCCGTGAGATCATGTTGAGTATTGAACTCACAGGTCAAGTTCCGTATCATATAGTATATTTACACGGATTAATCAGAAATGAAAAGGGGAAAAAAATCAGTAAATCTATGGATAATGTTGATGATTATGACCCTTTACTAATAATTGAAAAAGATGGTGCAGATTCTCTACGATATGTTCTAATTTCAAATAGCGTTCCGGGATTAGATACTAATCTGGATCCTAAAAACATCGACGTAGCACATAAATATTGTAATAAAATATGGCAAGCGTCTCGATACGTTCTAAATAATATCAGTCCAGATGAGAAAATATTAAAAATTGAGGAACTTGACTTAAGCAAATTAGAATTTCCCGATAAATGGATACTGTCCCGTTTAAATTCTGTAATTCAAGTAGTTCAAGAACATATGGATAATTACGATTACTTACAAATGACGCGAGAAATCAAATCATTTTTCTGGGGTGAATTCTGCGATTGGTATATTGAGATGAGCAAAAATTTCCTTTATGATGAAGGATATCAGAATAAATATATTCAAAAATCTATATTAATTCATGTATTAGATACATTTTTTCGTCTTATACATCCCGTTATGCCATTTATATCAGAGCAATTATGGCAAGCCCTGCCAGATAATTTAAAAACTATTCCTACGATCATGTATGCGTCCTGGCCTAAGGCAAATACCTCTTTCATTAATAAAAATATTGAAGAAAGTTTTCTTATAATGGAAGAATTTGTCCGAGAAATAAGAAGAGTAAAACATGATTTTGATATACCCTTAAAAACATTCGTTCCTCTCTATATCGAGACAGATTCGGATCGTGAATTGTTTGAGTTATGTAAGGAAGAATTAATCAAAATGGCATATATCGATGAAAAAAACTTTAAAATCGAATCACAGATTACACCTCCACCTCAAACTGCGAGAATAGTGCTTCGAGGCATACCTGCTTTCATTCCGCTAAAAGGGATGATAGATTTTGACAAACAAAAAGCAAGAGTTAAATCATTTTTAGAAAAGACGACGAAACAGATAGAAAATATCGAGAAGAAACTCAAGAGTCAGTTTTCAGAACGTGCTCCTAAAGATTTAGTGGAAAAAGAAAAGCAAAAACTTAGTGAATTAAAAATCAAAGTTGAGCAACTCGAAGATCAATTAAAAATTCTTGAATAAATTTAACTCGCTTTTTTGTAATATCAATATTCAATTCCTTTTCTTGCGGTAATTCCTTTAGAGGAATAATAATGTTTTATAAGGCGCATTTCAGTGAGAAGGTCAGCCCGTTCTTTAATCTTTGGATGCATCTTAGGACCCCCAGTTAAAATTATTTCAACTTTTTCGGGTTTATTATCGAGAAGTTCTAAGACTTCCTCAACTTTTACAATATTATATTCAACCGCAACCGCAATTTCATCAAGGATGACGATATCATATTCATCACTCATAACGATTTTTTTAGCAAATTCCATTGCTTTTTTCCCTTCTTCAAGATCTATTTTCTTTGGTTCCGCAATTAAGTCCGGGGTTCCAAATTGTTCCAACTTAAAATTGGGTATTAGTTTAATCGCCTCAATCTCACCATAATGCCAACCCTTCATAAATTGAATCATATAGACCTTAAATCCGTGGCCTGTTGCGCGTAGTCCTTGTCCCAAAGCAGCAGTAGTTTTTCCCTTGCCTCGTCCAAAATAACATTGAATCAACCCCTGTTTTAATCTTATTCTTTCGGGTACCATTTTTCTTTCACATTTGTGGTTTTTTTTATTTAGAATTTTTGAAGTTAAAATTAATTTTTATATCCTATAATAAATTTAGAATAATATTTAGTTTATAAATTAAAACTTATAATATTATGAATGAGAAAATATCTAATTTAGAAGTATATAAAAAACTGCAGCAGCACCTCGACAAAATGCCAATTGGCTTTCCAGCTAGCAAATCTGGTTCTGGACTTAGGTTACTTACTTATCTTTTTACTCCAGAAGAAGCAGAGTTAGCGACATACTTACGCTTTAGTTGGAATAGAGATTTAGAGCCAATAGATACCATCTATGAACGAATAAAAGAGAAAAAACTTACAAAAAAGCAGTTAGAGCAGAAGCTAGACACCATGGTCAAGAAAGGTTTATTGATGTTTAAAAAAGAAGATGGATTGAAATATTATGGTAATGCCCTCCTGGCGGTAGGAATGTTTGAATTTCAAGTAAATAGACTCGATCAATTACCAAAGGAATTTATTAAGGATTTTAATGAATATATGGATGAAGCATGGCTACCAGAGGCATTCAAAGTCAAAGGAGCACAACTTCGTACAATACCAATAGAAAAAAGTATCGAATTTGAACAAAATGTTAATCAATTCGACAGCCTTGAATCCTTAATAGAGAACACACAAGCACCGTTTATGGTAACTAATTGTGTCTGCAGGCAATTAAAAGATTTAGAGGGGGATCCTTGCAAAGTAACTACAAGAAGAGAAGTCTGTATGGGATTTGGTTATGCCGCAGAGATGTATATTGAACAAGGCTGGGGTCGTGAAATAAGCAAAGAGGAAGCAATTGAGATTTTAAAGCAGAATCAAGAGGATGGATTAGTATTGCAGCCCGATAATTCTCAAGAATTAGGATTTTTATGCAGCTGCTGCAGCTGCTGTTGCGAATCACTATCACGCTATATCAAATTTCCAAGACCTTCAAATATGACAATCACGAACTATTTCGCCGAAATAGATCCTGAGCTTTGTACGGGTTGTGGTACTTGTGTTGATATTTGTCCTATGGAAGCCATAAAATTGCGAGATGACATATCAAAAATTAAGCAAAAACGATGCATTGGCTGTGGAAATTGTGTTGTAAAGTGTCCAGTTGAAGCTATTAGCTTAAAGAAGAAAGAGAGAGAATTTACTCCGTTCCCCACAATGGACGATTTATTCGATAAAATCAAGGAAAGAAAAAAGAGAATAGAGCAAAAAATTTCTAAATCATAGGTTAAAAAAGAAAATGAGTAAATGGGAACAATTGGACAACCAATTAAATAAATATCTCAGATTAGCTACATATCCGGTTGCAGTTAAATTATTAACAGATCCAGAAAAATTAAAGGAGATTAATTTTCTAAAAAAGCCCGAACAAAAAATTATTCTTTGTCAACTCTTTAGTTATTCACGATATTACGGATGGACAATGGGCTGTACCAGTAAGGATAATATTTGTCCATTAGCCGATATTACTTTAGGTTTTGAAGAAGCTCATGATCTATTTAAGGAAGGGGCATTTTTTATCGGACGTTATAATGAAACGAAAGAAGCAGCAAAATTAACGACCGCAAGCATGCCAAAGTTACCTAATAATGAATATAGAGCTATAGTTAGTGGAGCTTTAGGCCGCGTAGACTATGAACCCGATTTAATATTAATATGGGGGAATTCAGCTCAGATAATGCGAATTATTCAAGGATATCTCTGGAAAAGAGGGGGAAGGGTAAAAATGTCTACTTTTTGTGACGGAGTATGTGCTGATACGATATCGAATGCAATACTTACTCATGATCTTCAGATTGCATTTCCTTGTCTTGGTGATCGTCGATTTGGTAATGCAACCGACAGTGATTTAATTGCTTCAATACCTTTTAGTATGATTAATGAGATTTTAACTGGAATGGAAAAAACTCATATAGCAGGAACGCGATATCCGATCCCGTATCAAATATCGACTCCCAAATTTTTTGAAAATTTAAAAAAGAGACTAAATAAACTAAATAAAACAAAGAACTAAAAAAAAAGAAAATCTTAATATTTACTTACTTTGACATATACTTTTGGCATTTTAAAAATTATCAAAAGAATCAAGATTGCTGCAATTATTCCTACTCCTAAACCTATGAAGTAGGAAGTGGAAAAACTAAGCAATATTCCAATTATTATTACTAATACTAAAAT
>Ga0180433_10009061_pt1 | contig 12258 bp, 7 predicted proteins | sample SS_ome_8_FD_132980 | JGI IMG/M metagenome (GOLD analysis project Ga0180433, IMG submission 132980) | Hypersaline lake sediment archaeal communities from the Salton Sea, California, USA - SS_1_D_1 metaG | ecosystem: Environmental > Aquatic > Non-marine Saline and Alkaline > Hypersaline > Sediment... | reverse complement strand
TATCTGGGAACCATTTTAGTTTTAGTACTTATGCTTCCTTTAACATTAACATTAGGTGATTTAGTATCAGCTCAACCCAGTGTATCAGATCCACCTGTACAATACGGATTTGCGGGATATTGGTTTAGTTTTGTTATACCCATGGTATTATTTTTACTTTGTGCGATTCCATTTTTCTTTGTCCATGAAAAACAGAAAAAAGGTAAAAGACCACCTATAGGTATACTAACTAAGAATACTTTTAAACAATTGAGGAGTACATTAAGAGATATTAGAAAACATAAATCAATGTTTATCTTTATAATTGGTTACTTCTTTCTTGTAGATGTCGCTAATGTTATAGTTGGCTACATGATAGTAATAGTTACTGATGGATTAATTTTAGCAGGTGGATCAAACACATATGCTTTACTTATGGTAATTATTTTTACAATGTCAGCTGTTATCTTTACTTTCTTTGTAGGCAAATTTGGTCAGAAATATGGAGCAAAAAATACTTTTTACCTTGTTGGAGCAATGTGGGGAATATCTCTAACTATAGCTGTAGCATTAATATTTTTAACATCGTCTATAGATATCGGTTTAAATATCCCCTTTATCTTAACTCTCTTAATGGGTATCATAGCTGGACCAGCTCTAGGGGGTACTTGGACTGCACAACGACTCATGGTAATAGAGCTTGCTCCTAAAGAGAAATTTGGAGAATTTTTTGGATTTTCCAAACTTAGTGGTAAGTTTTCTTCAGCACTCGGTCCTTTTATATGGGGTGCTGTCCTATTATCCTACAATATAATTGGTAAAGCAGCATACGGTTTTGCTATAATATCAGTTGGAATTATAATGGCAATTGGACTAGTCATTATATCCTTTGTAAAAAAGGAATAATTTAAAAATTTAAATAGGCTTTTTTTTTATTTCTCTTAATTTAGTTTATTTAATTCTAAGTTTTGAAACAATACTCTTGTACTACATAAATTTATATCACATCATAAAACCGTGCCAGCCAGTAAACAATGAGATAAGACGCCGGAGTTGCTTGTTCCAAACCATTTCCCTCGGGAGTACCACCCTCACCCCTGAACTTATTATGCTCCCATAAGAATCTATCTAATTTATATTCCGATACAGTGATAGGGAGCGTGTATAATGGTTCATCATAGTCAAACTGTTCTCCTAACCACGAAAATAGACTTCCAAAGGCGTGATTATCGAAAAAATCATTCCATTTATCAATGCTTGAAACATCATTTTTTTTTGCTATCTCCGTATTGTTGCTCGTGCTTCTAGTTGAATTTGGTCTAATCGAGATATTATAGTTTCTTATTCCTTCAGTCCACCCGTTTGTTTTAAATCGCCAGAGCTGATCTAAAATATCATGACGAATTGTAGTATCGGTATAATCCGGATCTTCATAAACCGAAGAATCTGAAACCATTGTCATGAAAGCGAGGTGAATTAAGTTGTAATAAGCGTTCCGATGATATCTTACATAGCTATAAAAACCATTTTCAAAATTCTTAATGTAATAATGTTTTAATTGTGGGTTATCCTCTAATATGATCAACGAATATTCAACAGTCATGCTAAAAGTCAAAGCGTAATATTCACTCACGGTATTCCAAATGGAACCCATTTTTGCAAAATTTAATTCTAAAAACTTTGAAGCTACATGATGGTATAGTGAATCGTATCTTTGAGGATACGCTGTTGCACCTAAGCGCATTAAGGTTAATTGCCACATACTGCCTTCTAATTGAGGATTCAAATCAGATCCCACAGGTTCACCATTACCGCCTACAACGAGCCAGTTTGTTTTCTTAAATCCTTCGATTAATTGTGCCACTAACAGTTTTACTCTTTCTACACACCATTCACTATCTGTATTGTTTGTAGGATCGATAAATTTTAAGACACACGCAAGACCAATATAGTAACCAGCAAGTTCGTCCCTGCTTGTATAAAGCCTTACACGCCACTTGCTATATGCTCCCGTTCCATTGAAATGTCTTGGATGTTCATCAAACATCCAAGGGTGGTATTCCCTGCTTTCAGGTGAACATACGAACCTAGCAGGTGTTCCAGGATAGTCTGGACCTATGCCTCCATTAGGAGCTGCCAACATGTTGCTAAATCCATACACCATTTTTTTTACCATGCGCGTGGCATTATCTAGCTCGGCTTGATTACCCTCCATTAACGCCACTTTATATCGAAAGCATTGAGAAGCCAATGCATATCCCAAAGCGAGTGCTCCATTGTCTGTACCTTTCCATTCCTCAACCTCGTTGTAAGAACTATTTTTAAATTCTATATTGACGCTAATATTAGTGCCCTTCATGTGATATCTTTCCATCTGATCATCGTAATAATGTGCCATTTGTTCTAAATAGGTCGTGTTTATTTCATCTAAGGGCGTGAAATAACTCGTATCTGGAGGAGTTAAATTAAAAGTAAACGACGCTACATCTTCTATAATATATAAACACGCCCCTAAATACCCTCCAAATCCAATTAATGGGAGCATAAAAAAAACAGAAATCACAGCATTTTTTTTTCGAAGGTTTTTTCTCGTTCTAATCCTCATTTAATTCACTCTCAGGTTATAATCAAAATCATATGAAATATGTTATTAATAATATACTAGTTACTATAGCAGTAATGATAATTAACAATAGAACAATCCCTATCCTCAGGTAAAATGTCTTTTTCATTTCTCCTCTGCGAACTTCTTTAGGAAAGCTCTTTAGATTATTAATATATTTTTTCAAGATATTTTCTTCTTTTATTTTCGTAGTGATTCTAATCCTATATGTAATCGATGCGGTTTTAAATTCAATTACATCAATAGGAACGCATAAATACAGAATTATAAACAATATAATTATTATCATGAAAAATGTACTAATTAAATTATCAAGAATTATTACTGGCGTGTCAGCAAGAGCCCAACCTTGCACTTGTTGTAGAGTTAGAAGTATTAACAACCATCCAATCATCGTAATGTCAAAGAAATCTATCTTCCGAAACCACTTAATCATATTTACAGCCTCAACATTTTTTGCTGTAACATAATGAAATTTGAAGCTAAACTTTCTTTTAAATTTAAAAGACTTATCATTTTCGTCAAAATGAAAGGTATCTCCTTCCTTATTACTAAAATCGTAAGAAAAACTCTTTACAAGTAAAATAGAACCATATATTAATGCGCCCCAATATACTAACGGTCCAAATAAAACCATCTGAGTATACATTATAATTGCACTAATAAATAAAAATAGCCCAAAAACTAAAGAGAAAAGTTGAAAATGCCTAGAATTAATGTCTGAAAACAAATTATTGCCTTTTTTTATGTCTCCCTCTTTCTTTATATTACATTCTAAGAATTCACTAAAATCTTCCGTAAATTGGGCTTTATCTTTTCGTTTTAAAGGAGAAAACCACATTTCGTACAACCTATCTTTGGTGACGATCTGATAATAATTTTGAGGGAGAATGACAAGTATTAATAACGCAACTATTTCGATAATTGAACTTATCGTGAGTGTCCAAGAAAAAACATATTCTGGAGCACCTCTGTGGGCAGAAAATAAAGGAATGGCCGCCATTAGTTGCAAACCTATAAAAGGCAATAAAAGTACAATCCATGACAATTTTGGTCCAAGATGATTGTTTTGATACCTTACGGCTTCAATATCTTTTTTCGGAATTTCAGTTAACCAAGGACAGGCTGGTCTCTTTTCGTAAAAGAAATAGAAATTCTTTGACTGAGAAAATGTCCCTTTAAATAGGCTCAAAAAGAAATATAAAAAGAGACCAAAACTAATTCCAAAAGCAGGAATCCCCATGGGGTAAAAATACGACGGTCCTCCGAGAGAGAAAAAACTCCCATATGTTGAATCGTCTCCTTGGGCAGTTCCAAAAACTATAAGCGTATATAAGCAGACGATGAGAAATAAAATTGCTGCTATCAATCTAGTAATAGAAATGGCTCTAAAATTGATGAATTTCTCTACTGGTTCTCTTAAGTCTCTCTCTTCGATTTTACCATACGCATTTTCATGTAAGGAATAGGGAGCAATGAAGTATTTCGACGCAACTATTGCCCCTATAATCATTATTAAAATGTCTAATATGAGGGTTATATTATACCCACTAATCGTTATACCAAAATCAGTTCCTATTAATAACAATACAACACCTATTAATATTATCACTGAACCTATAAGTAAAGAGATGATGCGCAACTTCCGCCTTCTAGGATCAGCCTTTCTTAGTTCTTCAATTTCTGCTTCGCTTAACACGCTCATTCATTCTCACATCCATTAATTGGATCACTAAATCATTTTTAATCTTTATATCTTATAAAGTTTTAATTTTATACTATCAAATTCACCATCTGGAAGTTGATTTTTACGAAAATAAAAAGGCGAGAAAAGCTCAAAAAACGTAAGATTCTTGGCTCAGCCGCTTTTATACCTGTTTTAGTCTTATTTCTCATTTTTTTTCAACAATACGCGAATATCTATAGAATTAAAGAAAATACTAAAGCTCCATATGAAGGAGAGCGACTTAAGGAAAATTTAGATCGAGGAATCATCGCAATGTATAACGATAGCAACAGCGTGTATATTGGTTGGCGGTTACTTGAAGATGATCCGGAAAACATTACATTCAATGTTTACCGTGTTAATTCAAGTGGTACCCCGATAAAACTGAATGATGATCCTATTAATTCAACAACTGACTTCATGGATACTAATCTAGATCCAGAGCTAAATGTAAGCTATTACATCCGCCCTATCATAAATGGTACGGAAGGTGGTTTTTCAAAAAATACGACTATCCAAAATAATGTAGGAGAACACTATCTTTCAATTGCGCTAGATGGTAATTACACGTTTCACAATGTAGGCATTGCAGACCTTAATGGAGATGGAAGTTACGATTACGTGATAAAACAGCCTGATGTAAGCATAGATCCTTTCGACCCTCCCTTTGGAAATTGGAGACCCAGTCAAGATACTTACAAGATTGAAGCATATCTTTCAAACGGGACGTTTTTATGGCGTAATGATTTAGGTTGGAGCATTGAACAGGGTACATGGTATTCGCCATACATTGTTTACGATTTCGATGGAGATTCAATGGCTGAAATCGCTGTAAAAACTGCCGAAGGAGATCATAGAGAACCGTCGGGTCACGTGTATACTGGTCCCGAGTATCTCTCTATCTGGAATGGTCTGACGGGTGAACAAAACACTCGAGTTTTATGGCCTCGTCGAACAATAGAGATGTACAATTGGTATTCTCGTAACCAGTTAGGGATTGCGTTTATAGATGGGCATCGTCCAAGCATTATGGTTGCGCGAGGTACATATGGAGTAATGAGGCTCGAAGCATACGATTATAACAGGAATTCCCTTGATCATCTCTGGCATTGGGACACGACACAAGAAGCTTTATTTAGATATTTTGGACAAGGAGCTCACTACCTCCATACTGCGGACGTTGATTCAGATGGATACGATGAGGTCATTTTAGGCTCCTGCGTCATTGACGATAATGGTGAAGGGCTTTGGTCAACTGCTCTACAACATCCAGATCACTGTTATGTTGGTGATATAGATCCTGGACGATCTGGGCTCGAAATCTATTATGGAACTGAAGGGATCATGGATATTGCTCCTTTATACGATAACGGAATTTGCATGGTTGATGCCTCAACTGGAACAATTTTATGGGGAACAAAAGACACGACTTTCCATATTCACCAGCAAGGATTGGTTTCCGACATTGATCCTGTGCATCCTGGAATGGAGTGCTATAGCGGTGAAGACGAGTATCCTAAAAGATGGTTGCATTCCGCAAATGGTACATTAATAGCAAATGAAAACACTTTTGACATTGGTTTAAGACCTAAAGCAGTTTATTGGGATGCAGACCTTCAGCGTGAACTACTATTTGGTGGAAGAATATATGATTATCGAACAAATTTCACTCATCTTGAAGGGATTGTAGATCATCAAATTGCGTGGGCAGATATATTAGGGGATTGGAGGGAAGAAATTATTACTTCTGTAAAAGGAGAATTGAGAATTTACACCACCACGATACCTGCAACAGATAGACATGTTTGTTTAATGCAAGATCCGATTTATCGCGCTGATGTGGCTCACCTCGCCATGGGGTACGCTCAAGTACCGATGACAAGCTATTGTCTTGATAATAGCACTACTACTATTTCTGTGTATCTCGAACCTTTTGATACGCTCTATGGATTTTCTTTAACGATGATTATAACTTCCATTGTTATTTGGTCTATTGCATTGTTAATATTGATTATTTATTTCATTTTTACTTCTCGTAATCAAGAGAGGTAAGTTTCATTTCTATCGCGTATGATTTTCACCATGTCTTCCCTTCCGGTTTTTTTTAAATACCTCGAGTAACTTCTTAATTGACCTCTCGTGTGGGAAGGTCCTCCTTCTTCTAAAACTGTATTTAAGGGATCGATACCTGAGACTGAAGTTCTCATCATCTCATCGTGCCACTCGTTTAGATACTGAAGGCCTTTTGATACGATTTCTGGCTTCTCTTTAGCTAGGTTTTTTGTCATGTGAAAGTCTTTTTCGTAGTCAAACAGCATTATCTCGGGGAAATTTTTTAAACCGGTGTGGTAAGTTTTCATGAGTGTCCAATTATCGAACCTGACAGAACGTTGACAACTCCACGCGTTATGACTTATCACGAGATATTCTCTTCCAAATTCTTCTCCACTTTCAATTTCCTTGAAAAAGCTCTTTCCATCCCAAAATCTAGGTATTGGCTTATTAAAACCTTCTAACATCGTAGCAGCAACATCATTTGTATAAATCAAAGAATCGTATTGCTTTTTCCACTTTTTTCCCGGCCATTTAATTATCATGGGTACTCGATTGACTATATGATCAGCGGTGCAATGGTCTCCATACACGTTCAATTCTCCTTGGCATTCGCCGTGATCAGAGCTTATCATTATGAGAGTATCTTCATAAATTCCCAATTCCTTCAGAATATGAATGATTCTACCTACGAACTCATCTGCGTATCGTATTCCCGCGTCGTAACCATTTATCCACTTTCTGTAATCGTCTAAATCCTTTATTTCGCTCATACCTGCGACTCTTACAAATATTTTAGACATTGGGGTATTTTTATATCCATGTGGTTCGTGTGCAGAATGGGGGCCGTAGCTTTTTCGATGCTCGTCAATGATCTCTTGCGTCATCCATTCTGGAATGGGATCGTTTTCGAAGGGACACTCAAACGACAAGGGTGTCCGATACGGCGTGTGGGGATCCCACGTGTTCAAGTGCAAGAGCCAATTATCTTTTGAACCATTATCCTCTAGCCATTTTTTTGCCCATGGGAAAACATCTTCTACCGTTTCCAGTCCCATCTTGCCCGTGTTATGCATTTCATTCCATCCCGCATAAAACCAGTAGGCGGAATGCCTCTCAGCGAAAGGAGAGATGGTTGTAGTATAAAATTTTCCTTTCCTCATCGAGAAGATCCAGCTATTAGTCAGATAGGAATCTACAAAATCCCTATCTTTTCCCGTCAGGTATAAATCAGCAGCTGTTCCACCATGACCAACTATTCCCGAATGAATGCCAAACCTTCCTGTAAACAATGAGGCACGAGATGGCAAGCAAGGTGAATCAGAAACATAACATTCCGTGAAGATCGTGCCTTCCTCTGCAATTTTATCTATATTTGGAGAGGTGTCTCGCTGATAACCATAACATCCTAAGTGATCTGCCCTCAGCGTGTCAATATCAATATATATAATCCTCATGATTATTATCCTTTCTTTATTTTATTTATTTTGTATAGAAAATTGTTAGGGAAATTAAAACATAAGGGATTTTAAATTTTGTTCTAAAAAAAAAGAGTAATAAAAAAAAATTAAAAGTTATTTCACAGTTTCAAAATAGATATACCACTGTTCGTCGTCTTCCATGTAATCCGTTCCGAGGTGTTTGTGTTTAGTTTTCGCCAAATCTCTTGGAACAGATTCGCTGGCAGGCTTGTAATCCGTAATTACTTTTAAAACGGTACCAGGTCTCATGGTTCTTAGCTGTTTCTTCGTTTTTAAAGCAGGTACGGGACACACGAGTCCGCATACATTTAATTCCATGTCGTATTTCATCATTTTTTTACCTCCTTATTATTCTTCACACATTATGCTAAATAATGGTTCGTGATTATTTGGTTCTATTTTCATTTCGAGTTTATGTTGCTGAGTAAGTCTTAGGGCTTCATATCTAACCTTTTTTGGCTCCATCATGAGATTATTTGCCATGTTAGAAATGGTAGAGACTCCTTGTTTCTCAATATAATCAAGAATCGCTTGCCGCGCAGGTTTTTCAAAGTCCAGTAGCTCTCTCTTTGATTTTAAGTTAATTGCTTTGTTCAATTCTTCTTCGTTAACCTTACCTTGGTCAAATAATCCCTCTTGAATTGCACTTTCGATTATTTTTTTCCCTCGTTCCGTCCACGCAACAACAGTAGTAAATCCTGATTCTGAACCAACTTCTCCCGCAGTTAAATCAGAATATATTGCTGGGAAATCTTGACAATGAGCACAGTACTGATTGCAGCTCAAGCAGCGTCGAGCTTCCTTAAGAGCCATGTCCTCATTAAACATTGCGTCAATTTCATTCTCAAAACTCCAGGTTTCTTCTTCCTCTTCTAAACAAGCTTTTAGCGAGTAATCTTTAGGAGGCTTTTTTGGACCCGTAAAGAACATTCTATTCTGTCTATAACGCCCTTTAGAAAGATCTTTACCTTTGAGATAGCGGTCAATAGAAATCGCTGCTTCTTTTCCATGAGCAATTGCAGCAATAGCAACGGCTTTAGTATTAGTAATGATATCACCACCAGCAAACACTCCTGGAATATTTGTTTCAAATGTTGTTTCGTTTACAGTGATCTTGCTCCGTTCTTTTTCGATCTTATTATTTGTTGCCGCATCAATGAGATCAAAATCAACAGATTGTCCAACAGCAATAACTATCGCGTCAACAGGAATTTCAAAGTCAGAATTCTCAACTTTATTCAATGGTCGCCTCCCATTTTCATCAGTTTCTCCCCATTCAATTGAATAAGTGTTTAATACTAAAATATCTCCTTTTCCTTGAGTTATTTTCGAAGTTGAGGTAGTAAAGTGATATTCCATGAACTCAAACTCATTATCTGGTATGTCTCTCAAGACTAACTCGAGGTCTTTCTCACTTGCTATATCAACGAGATGAATTTTTTTAGCTCCTAATCTTAATGCTGTTTGGGCAACATCAACAGCAACTGGGCCTCCACCAATAATTCCTACTTTTTTGTCCTTGAATTCTTCTTCATTTTCGCAATATCGATACTTTCTCTCTATGAGATAATCGATAGCAACATGAACATTAGGAAGATCTTCTCCTTCTAATTTTAATGTTCGAGGTTTATATTGTCCCGTAGCAATGAAAATAGCCTCAAAACCGTCTTTTTTTAGATCTTCTATAGTCATATCTGGGCCTAACGGTTTATTAAGGACAATTTCTACACCTTGATTTTTAATTGATTGAACATCGTAGTCAAGAATGTAATTTGGCAATCTAAATTGAGGTACGCCAAATCTGAGCATTCCACCAGTTTGATCTGTTTTCTCAAAAATCGTAGGAGCATATCCTTTTTTAGCCAGATAATAAGCTGCTGTAAGACCAGCAGGACCTGAACCGATAATTGCTACCTTTTTTCCATTTGGTTTTGGTGCAGGCTTTTTCTTTTCACCTTCTTTTATCTCCCATTCTGTAACAAATTTCTTCAATTCTCTAATTGCTACAGGATGATCTGTTCCGATAAATGTACAACTATGTTCGCATTCGTTAGTACAGATCCTACCGCAAATTGAAGGTAATGGATTCTTTTCTCTGATTAGATCTACTGCTTCCTGATATTCCCCGTTTCGTATGTGAGCGACATACCCCTGAGCATTAACTCCGGAAGGACATCCATTACAGCATGGAGAACAAACCATCCCCCTGTCCGTTAACTCTGTTCGAATGCTTGAATTGCAGAATAATCCCAATTTAAGAATATCTCGTTTCATCGTTTCTTCTATTTCTGCTGCACCTCGCATTTCACAGGCAACCCCAACAATACCCACCGGTTCCAATGTCTCACCTGTAAGTTTATTGAGCCTTTCTAATACACCAGAACGACCATATACAATACCTGCTTTCTTGACTACTTCTTCAGGGCTCGATACATCGTCTGCCATGGGTTTATCATCTTCATTCTGAACCATGACGATATTTTCTACTTCTTTTTGTTCTAATAGGTGCTTGGATATGTTGGTTATGAATCCTCCATTAGTCGCTCTCTTGAGAATCTCAGGATCTTTACTTCTAAGGGAATAAATCCCTAGTGGTTGTTTTTCTTCGAATTTTTTTTGAATTACTTGAGGACATCCTTCATAACATCGACCACATTCTTCCCCTTGGCGTTCTAAGATACAATAATCTTTAAGCTCTGGTTTTAAATTCACCATGTCGATGTGCTTACAAGTACCAGCACACTTACCACATCCTTGGCATAAGCCGACTTCAATAATTTCTTTATTTAATAATTCAAAACTCATCATGTTCCCTCCTTAATTTTAATCTCTTTAATTACACCTTTCGAATCGATGCTAAACTCTACGATTCCATTTTTATAAGTTCCTTCCTTTATCTCAAAGGGTTCCGCTTTATAATCGTCAAAGTTATCAGCTCCATCAATAGGCGTTTTAAAACCTCCATAGAAAACGTTTGACAAGTTCATATTCCCGGCAATCTTTCGAATTTTTTCAGTCGTAACCTTATACTTTTCTTCATCTTGAGCATCGATTGCTGTTTTCAATTCTTTTTCTAAACCGCGTAATTCTTCTCTATATTGTTTTGTTTGTTCACTGATATCAATTTCCGCTCCTTTTTCGTAAGCTTCAATAATGCTCAACGTCATCGAGATTGAATTATCCCCTCCTAATAGTCCTGTCATTAGTGGAAATTCTTCAATGAGTCTATCTGTAAAGACATCTTCTAAGATATTACCCTTTGAGGGGATTCTACCTTTTGGAAGTCCCGAGGTAGGTAATGAAAATCTAAAGAAATTACCAACTATATCTGGTAAGCTTTCTGTCATGTCATCGTCTTCATCTGCTAATTTATCTGTAGCTCCATATTTAGAAGCTTCAGTAGCAACTTCTACATTGCCCATCAAGGTCCCGAACATACCAAGCATTCTAACACCTGGTCTGTCAACCATTGGTTTACATCCACGACATTGTGTTCCATAATCAACACAGCGTTCTTTGCATTCTTTTGCGATATAACCACTGCATAAAAAGCCTAAATCATTGAAACACGCTTCTTTATTTTCAAATAGATCAATTTGTCTATGAACTTCATCTAAATATTCACAGGTTGATCTTCTCTTACAAACTTTGCATAGAGCTATGGGTTTATGACCTTCTTCTCCTTTAATCGCTGCGTTTAATTCTTCAATATCTGCTAAACATCCATTGATTTTGAAGGCTTTGGGAAGTAGTTTACTAACAGGCGCGATGCTCGCTCCCTTTTGATTTGCAAGACCGAAAATTCCTCCTGTAGTTGTACAATCTCCGTAAGCTATTACTTTATCAGCATTAGATTGTATGTTTAACAAAACATCCTTATCTTCAGGTAATAAATATCCACTAATTACAGCAACATCTATCTTTTCTCCTTTCAAATCTCTAGGATTAGAAATGAGCTCAACTTCAATGTCATTTTGCTTTAATAATAGCGTTTCGTGAAAGCATTTATTACATCCATTAAATTGAAAAACTTTAACATTCATTTTCAAAAGTACCTCCATCTGTTATTGCAGTACATAGTCGTTCAACTATATCCTCGAAGTCTCCAACTGCGGTTTCTCCCTCAGCTGCTCTAGATGTATATTGATTAATGAACTGATCACTATAACCAAGTTCTTTAAACATCTTCTTCATCAATTTTATCCGGCGCATGGACAAGAGATTTCCATTAAAGAAGTGACACGCCCCTATACAGCATCCTACACATGAAACAGCGTCAGCACCATTATTTAACGCATCCATGATCTGGATTGGTCCAATTTGGCCCGTGCATTGAACTCTAACTATTCTCACTGATGGATCGTAAGGCATTCTACCTACTCCCGCTGTATTTGCTG
>Ga0180433_10009060_pt1 | contig 12259 bp, 22 predicted proteins | sample SS_ome_8_FD_132980 | JGI IMG/M metagenome (GOLD analysis project Ga0180433, IMG submission 132980) | Hypersaline lake sediment archaeal communities from the Salton Sea, California, USA - SS_1_D_1 metaG | ecosystem: Environmental > Aquatic > Non-marine Saline and Alkaline > Hypersaline >... | reverse complement strand
TTCTAAAAAGCTCTACTGCTTCTTCTGGATTTCTGCTAACTTGTTCCCAAGCGTACCGAGAAAGATTTTCGATCTTTTCAAGCTTCTTGATTAAGCGCTCTCGTTCTTCATTCAAGAAATTAATTTGTTCTTCCAACTTCTCAATTCTTTTACCTCTTCCACGAAAAGTGTCTCTGCTATTTTCTGGTTTAATATCCATTATTCTTCCCAACCTGCCGTAGTTGCTGCTTCGTCCTTATCGCCTTTCATAGACTCTTCATAATCTTCAATGCCGTCGTCGTAACCTTTCTCGAAGGCAACAATATCAAGTGCCTCCGATGCTGGTCTACGAATATCAGCAATCCATCTGGTGAAAAGAATGTTGATTGGAATATTATGGTATTCTGTGTTTAGTCCTCTGTGGTATCCGGCATTGTAGGAGTTGATCTGCCACCACTCAGCCACATCATCCACCTTCCCAATACAGATTTCGTTACAAGGGTTACTCATTTTTCCTCCTCATAATGCTCAATCATAATGTCGCAAACTTCTTCAAGGCGAAAGAGAAGTTCTGATGTATCGTTTTCTCTTCCAAAGTTTTCGATCATATTGTCTCTTACATCACGGAAAGCATTTCCCAGATGAAAGAACATTCTGCTCATGTTTTTGTTGAAATCTTCGTTAGTCATCCTGCCAACTCCAAAGCAGCAACAAGAGCCTCACCTTCTGAAAGGTAATGCTTCTGACTCATCATAAAGAACTTTGTATCTTGACGCTTTCCACCGACGATGCGAAACCTGTAACCTGACTCTGCGGTGTAAGAACCCGTCACACACGCAATGCCGTCGTCGTCCCAAGCGTTGCGAACCAAAGCAAGAACGCATCCAAGGGTTGCTGGGTCTTCAAGGTCTGGTAGTCCAAACTCGGTGATGCTCCATTCCCAACTTCCTTGGTCAAAACCAGCCCACATATGAACACCTTCTGGTGCATTTGCCCTTTGACCAAGATAGAAGTTTCCACCCAAGTCTCGCATACCCGGAAGCCACCGGAAATAACGACATTCAACAAGCCTCTTTGCTGTTCCAATCATTTGCTATGCTCCTCGCAGGCTTCTATGCCTCGTTCTCTTTTTAGCCAAGAACAAGAAGGACAAGTAGAATAAGGGGGTGTTTCGTGAACCTGCAACTGATGTTGGAGATGTGAAATAAGATTCTTGATTGCCTTTCGATCTTCCTTGTCTTTCAGATCAAACCACATCGTAATGAGTTCCGCTTCTGGATAATCTTGATTCCAAGCCTCAAACTCTACGCCTGTGGTCTTTATATCAAGATAAAAAGACTTGCAGCCGTCCGTTTTGATTTCGATGTTAGAACTCATTTTTACCCTCCTTCTTAGAACGCTCATCCACCCCTAATGCCTCATAAAAATTTGTTTTATCTAGTTCTTCTGCAAGACCTTTAAGATTTCCAGCCCTTGTTTTTAGTTTTCTATTCAATACAGACACAATTCCTTCTTCTTCATCCATAGAAAATACTCTAATGAAATATCTTTTACTCATTTGATTTTCCCTCTGATAATCTCTGCGATGCGATGCCTTTCGTTATCAGTGTGATTGCTGTAAATGGGCTTTGCACCATCTGGAAGAGACTGAACAGGAAACAATTTTCTTCCCAACTCTTGGTAGTTCACAAAATGGCTTATTGGTCGAGCGAGAAGATAGAAACTCCAAACTTCTCGCATTCTTTTAAGAGCTTTCTTTTTCCTCAGTCTCTTCTTGCCTTTCTCCTGCTTCATGTAGTTAGATAACTCACGGCGGCGGAAGTTTTGAAAAGTCCTTGGATAAAGTTCGCCTTTTGCAACCTCGGCAAAACGCCTTTGGTTTTCCAGCAATTGTTGAAGAATCTCTGATTGAACAATAGAACTAACTGTTTTCATTTTGTTGCTCCAATCATTTGCTAACATCCTCTACAAGACTATCCCAAGTTTCTTGTCTAATATCATTATAGTCCATTCCGAGAACCAAGTCAATCTTTTCTTTCACCATTTGCAGGTTCTTGACAATATTCGTACAATCTTCTTCTGTACAACCTGCGGGTCGCATTTCTTCGTCGTTTATTGCTGCTTTCCAGTATTCTTCTGCTTGTATGATAGCTGCTCGGCAGATTCCAAAGTCGTCTTTATGAAACATTACTTTTGCGACTTTATCCATTTCTCACTCTCCAACCAACTTTGTAATGTCATCGCAGAATTCCAAGATCATTTCTGCTCCCCTATCATCTTCTGCAAGATCAGCAAACTCTATCGCTGCTCTTGTGTCGTCTTCCAACTTGTTTATACGTGAAAGAACGCCCTCGTAAAGCGAGCGAAGTTCAATGAGTTCATCATGAAGTTTGCCAAGCATTTCTTTTGGATTCCAGCGAATTCCCTTCTTGGAAGCAAACTGCTCTTTCACATTAGTTGCTACTTGCTCGTCAGTCATTTGCGCAATCTCGTTTGCGACTTTATCTTCATACTTCACTGATAACCTCCAAAGCGTTATAGCTCCAAATCGCATATCCATTTGAAGCATAAACGTGAATGTCTGGATTAGAAAAGGGGCTCTTGTCCTTGCTTGGGCATTTGCCGCTGTATCCAATACCGGTTACAATGCCGACACTGCCTTGTCCGTTTTTTACCAAATCACCGACTTTCATCTTCGTTCTCCTCACAAGTACATTCTTGGTCTGGATAACCGGCATCGTGGTAAGCACAGTTATACCATTTTGAGTTGTCAATCGCTTCGAAGTCCCACCAAAGAGGCCAAGTTTGTTGAAGGGTTTCACCCATATGTTCAAACTCGACCACCACACCTAAGCCCTTTTCAAGAACCTCAATCACAGTTGCCTCAATGGGTTTTATATGAACATCGGGTTTAATGCCTTGGCGAATGCGATCACCTGGTTTCATCACATTGCCAATAGTTGGTCAATCTTTGCGAGAATCTTCTTCTTCTCACTTGCTTCAAGCTTGGAGTAATAAAGGTCATAGCGAAGTTGACCAACCATCCACTTCATCTTGTTCTTCTGTTCGAGGGTAGCAGCGTATTCTTCCAAGATTTCTTTCTTTGTCTTACTCTTCATTACTATCTCCTGTTGGTCAAATCTTATATTTTTGTAAATCATTCCAAAGTGGTCCGCCGATGTTTCCTCTCAAAGCGTACTCTTTCTTCTCATTCTTATTACTCTCGATAGTTCCATGAGCTAAGTTCCCATATTTATCCAACAAACCCAAAACATCAGAGTGAGGCACTTCAAAAGAAAACAACCCAACGCCCTCTTGATATACCTCGAAAACCTCACAAAGAAGATTCTGCCATGGTCTAATCTGCACAAAATTGAATTTAAAATTTTTGCTTTTTTTGGCATATGAAAATTTGTGTTCATAGTATTTTTCTTCACCAATTTTGAAATCACCACGATCTTCTTTTGAGGGAACCTTCTTCGCATTTCGGCTTTTTATACAAAAACCCTCCATTAAAGGTCCATAAGCTTGTCCCGTCTTCAAAGCAAGATAAAGCTCCATATCGAAGCTTTGCTTGCCTGAAATGTAATCGGCATATAAGACCTCCTTAAATTGAGGGGTATCAACAATTTCGCAATAATGTTTAAAGTCTTCCATAAATGCTGCTTTGGTGCTACTCATCATCAACTCCGATCTCGTTCCATTCATGATACTTCATAAAAAGTGGATGCGGTCTCTTAACGGTCTTTCGCTCTTCTGAGCTTAGGAAATTACAATAATCATCCCAAGATGAGATGTTGTAGTACCAAGGCACTTCAACTATGTTTTCCTCTTCTATTATAACCGATTGGAATACTTTGTCAAGGGAAAAAAATTTGGCGGAATATCTTTCTTCTTTCGGGAGGGCTGCCCTGGGATATATGCCGTCCTCCATCACCGCCGAGGACCACCGACCCGTGCCCTTGCGGATCTCGCGGCGCGCTGAGATAAAGTCATCACGTCCAATCGTAAACCCAAGATACTCATTATCCTTCACGGTCTTGCCGTCGTGCCTCAACATAAAAGGTCTGCTGCTGGAAATCTTAGTTCTATGTTCTCGAAGAATCTCAGGGTCATAGACTCCATACGGAAATGCAATGTAATACCTTTCTGGTGCAATCCAGCGGCTCAGTCTCATTGAAACACTGTAAGCTGTGATTACTCCTTGAATGACGCTCCAAGATAAGCAGTCCCGCTTACCAACATCTTTCGCTCGGACAGGAACATAATAGATTGGAACTTGCCTTCTTGTGTGAGAAGGGCGAGGATCCTTTCTTCCAACACTTACAGGGTCAAGTGCCCATTCACCAATGCGATGACGAATAAGCGGAGACATATCATCTCCGCAAACAATCCATATAGTCTCGCATCCAGCCCATAAGCATTCCCATACGGCACGTTCAACCGCCATATAGTTTGGAGCGATTGGCATCATTGAATCGTGCCAATCCATTCCAAAGTCTAACTCTTGACCAGATACAGGTATTATTCCTGCTAAATGAAAACTTCCCTTCAAATTACACTCTGTACTGCGTCCACTTAAAAGGTATTCTTTGTTCTAAATAATTCTCGGTCTTTTCGTATTCAAAAGCTTCTTGCTCAAAACGAATCTGCCTATAAGCAACTGCGCCATTACGATACTTAATCAAACCGTGAATCCAATCAATAAGATAAATAAGTAAGAATCCAATCACAAGTGTTTCAATATATTGCTTGTGATGAATAGTCTCGTGCCTTCTTGTGACCTCACCGATCAACCCACGGCAAAATACAAATGGGAAAAGGGTGATTGCCCAGATTCTAACGACCCAGCTAAGCATTCCTGGGATTTTACTATTCTCTACAAAAATTGGTTCTTTAAGCATTCTTTCTGTTCTCCGCTTTTTTAGATTCCAAGAAGTCAATCACTGAGTTCAAATCTGATTTGAAAGGCGGCTTGATATCTGGAAGAGTGGCGTGGATTAACTGACAGAAACCGCACTTGATAAGATGAAGAGCGATTGCTGATGCGTGATACATATGTTCGAAATAAGATTCGCCAATGTCTTTAAGGTGTCCCACGCCTATAAGTATGAATCATTTTACCAAAAGATTGTATATCTTGTCAAGCCTTTTGTTCTCGCAAATCAAACTTTTTACATCTGGATAGAACTCGAATCTCTCATCTTTCTTAAATGTGGCTTTAGGTTTGTGCAAGATTTCTCTTTCTACGTGCTCTACCTTTACCGCATAGTACTTGTACTTCTCTGGGTTTTGCTGGTCTCTTCCGTTTCTTGCGCCTTTGATTCCTGCTTCCTTCATCATCTCAAGAACTTTGAACTTGACCATTGTGTTTGAATAATCAAATTCTTTTAACTCTTTCTCGTCGATATAAGAAACTGAGACAAGATCTTTTCTTCTTGTATCGGGCTTTTGTTTGCCGTATCTCTTCGAGGGATAAAAGATGATTTGATTTACAAAGTCATCTTCGGATTTTAAAAGCCAGTGGTCGTGCTTCATTCCAGAGCGAACATGGAACCAATCGGCGACCTTCACTTTCTGATTCTTTGTTTCTTCCTTTAGGGGGAGACCTGAGATACCTTCGTCATCGAACACAACCATCTTATCAAAGCTAAATCTGAACAATCTTGAGTTATGACTTACGGCTTTTACTTCTTTGTCTGTTATCGAGATTGTTGCTGCCTTGTCAGAAAGAGGGAGCAAACCTTCAAGAGAGAGTGAAAAAATTAATCTTTCCCACAACTCTCTTTCTGTTTGGACTCCGAATCTTTCTTTTAGACTATCGTCAAGATTATCAAACTCGAAAGGAGGTCGATCTTTAACAAAGATACACTTAGAGTGGGTGAAGTAAGAATACAATAAAGCATCCAAACTCCCGCCAACTACAATATTATCGAAATGAAATATGTGTTTATTTAGTTTGATCTTCTTTCCCGGTAAAGAGTCTGTTGATTCTTTCTGTCAAAAGTTTATCAACATTGCTCTTAATTGGGGTTTCAAGTAAAACACTTCTCTTCTCCATCTCTTCTTTGATCATTTCTTTGATCAACATTGCAAACTCTTTTGTGTTCATTATCAAACTTCCTTTTCGAAGATGCCAAGAATGTGGTTTTCCAGAATCAAGTTAAGTTTTTCACCCTCAAACTCAACTTCCTCAATCATATGAGAAAGAACAACTGCTTGGTTGCCTGGTGAGATTGGTGGGCGGGTACCCGAAGATACTCCCGTGATCACAACCCTTTCGTGAGTCTGGTCTGGGAAAGCATCTTCTGGTAGTTCAATTAAACTTTGCCTCTTATTCTGAACTCCGCGTTCAATAAGGACATAGCGATTACATGGAATAAATGGATTCATTTTGCACTCCTGATATTAAATAGTTTCTTCTTGGATTGTCTCGGACCTAATTGCCTCAAGATATTCAGCAGGTAACTCGCAAGCTCCACCTGCGCAAGCAGATTCTTGTTGGAAATCTACCTGGTCATCTTCTTCAGTCATAAGAGTCCAGTCAACATCTTGGTATTCTTGAGAAAGCTTTTCCCAGAGTTTAAGGTTATAAACATCCTTCAAGCAGTAAGTCATCTTTCTTGTGTTACCCTCGAAGTGACTATCGGCAAACTTAATGGCTGCTGTGATCCATTCGCGGCGAACTGGTGAGAGTTCTTCGATTGGTTGCCCCATACCAAGAAGACAACTGGATGCTTCCCAAAGGTTTCCGTCAAATGCTGCGAGAGCCTGTTCAATGATTCCAGAGGCGAAGAAAGATCCTGCTCCGTATTCTCTCAAGATGTCTGTTGGATAAGGAACAGCACAGAATGGAGCCTGTGGATAGTCCTTGTCACCAGATGCTGGAAGAAGTGAGATGCCTGCGAAGTGTGCGCGGTTTTCATAGATGTAGTCCGCAACAGATTCCCATTCATCTTCACGGACATGAATTGTGTTGGAAACGTTATGAGAGAGCCATGGTTGAGCACAGAGTTCTTTGTTTGTTCCGTTGAGAACCCAGTTCTGCTGGGTGTGTTTAACACTCTCAAGAAGTTTGTGGGCATCAATTTGATTCTTTGTCTTTGCCCCAACTGGAACTTCACAAAGGAAAGTGATAACTTCTGTGACTCCGTTTGGATCCCAAACAGATTGCTCAACTGCTCGTGGGTTGAACTGCTTGAAGTGTTGGACTGGGTTTTCTTGAACGTTTGCTTGAACTCGGCGGAAGTATCGCTTAGCATGATGCGGGTGAATACCAGAAGCCGTTCCGAGAATACAACTTGTAGAACCTGCTGGTTTGACACAAGTGGTTCTTGCTGCATGATTAATGCCGAGGATGTCAGCAATGTGAGCATTGGTTTGCTTTACAATCTCCGCTCCTTGCTTTTGAACATCGGCGTCAAAAAGAACATCAGGGTTATCCATCAATCCTGTAACAGAAACTCCGAGTAGTGCTTCACGGCGAGTAATGTTCTCCGTTGTCTCACCAACATAAGGGAAGTTTGTGTAAGCTGCTTGAAGAGTTCCAATGATAGAAGCAGCACGACAAGCATCATAGAACTTTTCTGGTGTGTTTGCTTTCTTGCCGTTAATCTCTGCAAGGTTACAGAACTGCCAGCCAGACTTTCCTGTTTCAACATCGACAGGATAAAGACCGATTTCAACACAAGGATTGAATCCCATCTCGGTGCTATCTGCCCAAACAAATCCAGGTTCACCAAACTCACGAACACTCTTCATAAGCTTGTCGAATTGTGCCTTTGTGGTCTTGTTGCGAACCAAGAGGGCACTGTTGTTGGAGCGACCACGCTGAGGATTCTCCATAAACCAAGCACCAGTCTTCGCTGTAGCCATTTCTTCATCTTCCGGGGAGAAGAGTGCGATGGTTGCCGAACGGCGAACACCGCCTGAAATAACAGCGTCAGCGGCGTGCATAATGACATCGTAGACATCAATTGGTCGGATTGGGGCAGTCTCTTGTGTGCCAATCCTCCTTTCAAGAACTTCGCGAATCTTCTCAATAGAGCGACGAAGACCGCCTGGACCCGGAGCTTTTGCTCCAGAGGAAAGCGGAGCACCTTCGGGACGAATCTGAGAGTAATCAATCGTAACGCTCTTTCCGTAGTATTCTTGGAAGTCTGGATTGTCTCCAAGGTAACTTGTCATAACAACGCCGATGGCGTCAGCCCAGCCTTCAATTGTATCCGGAACGACGAAGGTTGCCGTATCGGACTTATCGACTCTTTGAATGTGAGGAAGCTGAGCTACGTGGTGCTCCTGAACAGAGAACCCGATGCCACAGCCACAAAGCAAAAGATACATCAACTCTTGAAATGCACGGACACGATTGATGTGCCCAAAGCCACAGTTATAAACACGAGCATTGTGCTTAAAGATTGGCTTGCCACCAAACTGAAGGATGCGCTGTGATCCGAGAACTTCCTTTCTCATAACAGCGGCTTCTGCTTCTGCAATATACTGCTCGATACCTTCGATATCGGCAAACTGTTCCCTATGCATATCGAAAACACGATTAACTTGTTCTTTCCAAGTTTCTCGTCTCTGCATATCCGGCAAGTACTTTGCGTACTTTGCGATTCTTGTATATTCCTGAAGCGTACTGATTGACATATTATTTCCCCTTTTTATTCTTTCTGTAAAGTTCAACTAATTTTTTCTCTTGTCTCTTCTTGGCATCCTGTTGGATTTCCCCTATGCTTTCGCCTGTGGAAGCCAAAACTTCGATAGAGACGTTTCTGGTGCTCATCTTGATTGGAAAGACAATACCGTCTGCGCCGTTTCTATTCTTTGCTATGAAGATCCTACCTGTGTCCAACTTCTTGTCCTCTGGAGTTCTTGAAATTGAAAAGATAAAGTCTGCTACAAAACACTTATTGAATGCCTCGCTAATTGATTCCATCGTAATAACTTCCGCGTTTAGCCCTGATCTGTTTGTTTGCGAGGCAGTCCAAATGCAGCATTCAAACTCTTGCGCTAAGCCGCGAAGCTGTTCGTAAATAGTCTCCAACTCATGCCTTTTCTCCCTTAAATTTGAAGAAGGACGTAATAAATCCCCATAGTCAACCAAAATCATATCGGGATTAAAATCTCTATTTTTTAATTTTTCAAGATGCGCTTTCAGAGTATTTGTGCTGGCCGACTTAGTTGGATACTCTTTGACAATCAGTTTACCTTCAATCATTTGGACCTTTTCGTAGATCTCTTCCTTAAAAATCCTCAAATCATTAAGTGGCACTTTTGTAATGCAACTATCAAAACGAGAACCAATTACGGTTTCTGATAACTCCAGTGTATAGTAAACTACATTCTTTCCTGCCTTGACTGCTTGGGCACCAAGATGGACAAGTGCCATAGACTTACCAGCACCCGTTGGGGCGATAACGACACCAAGTTCGCCCTTTCCGAGCCCCTGATGAGTAATGGCATCGATTTCCGGCCATCCTGTTGAGATTGGATCTCTGGATTTGAACTCGAATCTTTTCTCGAAATCCTTGATATAATCGTAACCAAGATCAGAATTAGAGCCAAGAATGAGAGCTTTGTTGATTACATCTGAGATTTCATCGAAAGAAGATTTCTTCAAAAGTTTCACAGACTTGAGCATTGCTTCTTTGAGTTTCTGCTTCCTACAAAAGTCAAGAGAAGTGTGCTTGATGTATTCAGTATCTGCTGGGTCAGACTTGTGAATCCTCGCGAAGTAATGACGAACTTGTTCTTGGATAGCCTCTGGATACTTCTCAAGTTCTGTTCTCAGGACTGACTTCATGATTTCCTGAGAAGGGTGAACCGAGAACTTCTCTCTGTAGTTCACCACAAGTTCAACAAAAGTCTGAAGGTATTTTAGTTCAAGGAAGTTGATGTCCATTACTTCAAAGATCTGGTCCGCAAACGGACGATCTAACAAAATCAAATGACATAAGCTTTCTTGAAAACTTTTTCCATATTGGCTAAAGTCTTCTTTTGACATCTATGCTCCAAGTGCCCAATAATATAACATGATTATTTTGCTCTGTCAATGATTTTTTATGATTCTTTTGAAGGTCGCAAAGAGGTCATCGAAGTTGTATTTGTCGAATCCATCTTTCTGTATTCTTGCAATAATTTCTGTTTTGTTAAGTTCTGGTTCAAAGTTCTCAAGTGTGTAATCTATCTTTGCTTTTCCCTGAACAGAAATGCTGGGAGCATATAATTGCATAATTTTATAATTTTCTTTTATGAGTTTTTCTGATTCCAGAATAGAAGTATAAGCTTTTAATCCTGTATTATCGTTCTTGCAGTGCTCGAACACCCTATCAAATGTTACCTGCTCTTCATTAACAAAGAAAGGCATTGTTTTGGAAATTATTTTCAACCCAACACGATGGGCACCTTTAAGATTATCAGAAGTATCACCTGCTATGGCACGCGCAAGAGCAAAGTTTTCTGGATGAATACCAAACTCTTCAATAATCCTTGGCTTGTTCATAAAAGTTTTCTGAACCGGTCTGTATATAACTGTCTCATCATCACAGATCTGGTAAAAATCCTTGTCGCTGGATACAACAATCTTTTGCCACCCTTTATACTTATGATGCTGGCAGGTGTAGGAGACAATATCATCTGCTTCGGTTCCGTCAACCATTAATTGGATCACAGGGCAACAGTTAAGCATCTCCATAAGTCTCTGCTGTTGCCAAACTTTGTTATGCATCTCCTCATCTTCTGTGAGATTCCGAACCTCTCGATTAAGTCGGATAGGTTTCCTGCCTTCTTTGTAGTTCTTGTTAACCGTTTTTCTTCTCGCAGACCCACCTGCGCCGTCCCAGGCAATTATAATCTCATCTGGGCGCATTTCTCTACAAAGTTTTTGTAGGATGTACATAAAACCCTTGTACCCGCCAATTGGTTGGCCACTGGTTGAAACACTACGGTTGGTTATGTACGCTCTAAAGTAAGCATTGAGAGCATCAACTACCAGTAACCTCTTCTTCATCTTCTTCCTCTTTTTTTCTTGCTGCCAGGGTTGTTTCTATAAATCTATTGATAATAAATTCTTTCTTTTCTTCATCTTCTGCGTTTGCCCAGTTCCATATCCACGTAGATTCTAGTTGAGAAATCTTCTTTCTCAATTGCTCAATTTGTATTTTGAACATTTCAAAATCTTCTTCTTCCAAGTCTCCCGGATCTATACCTGCATCTTTAGCCAATTTGTGAAGAGTCAAAATCATATCTTCTTCAAGTGCTTTAGAAGCTTCGACGAATAACTTCTTCTTTTTTTCTCGCTCTTCCTCTGAACAATTTAAAAGCTTATCCGGGTGGGCAATTGTTGCAATTTTTTTGTAAAGATCTTTAGTCTTCTTTCTTGGCTTTTTCTTCTTGTTTTTCTTAGTGCTTCTTTGGGGGGGTGGCCCTTTTTTGGACTTGGGTTTTTTCCGCGATAAGTCAACGCCCCTCTTTTTAGCTAACTGAGAAATTGCTTCTTCGAAATCTAATTGGTTCTCATTCATGACAGCCTGATGATATTCTAGATCCGCTTCTAGAAATCCTAATTCCGAAACCATTTTTTCGTAAATTGCCTTAGAAGATTGTTTTCCCATACTAACAAATAGTATGATGAATCCTAAAATGGACTCTTATCGACGGTTTGTTCTTCGATGCCGAGGTGGGGGTGCTCGTCGAGTTCGGGGAGGTGGTGAGCGGCGAACAGGAGGTCGTACCGGAGGGCGGCGAACAACAGGAGGAATCCTAACTCTCGGAACCACCACGACCCTAACTGGAGGACGGCGAGGAACAAAAACAGGCTGGCGTGCTATAGGTCTAACAATAGGAGTTTGAGAAATGATATTCCCCATCGAGTCCCAACATTGAATTCCATAGAAAGTTGTTCCTGGAATCCAGCGACCGAAAGTATCATATTGACCAGGAATATGAATAAAACGTTCATCGCACTGAACGTGCTGCTGAATGTGTCGGTGCCCAGTTGGTCCGTGGGCACTTGCCACAGAGGACATCAGCAGGAAAATAATCATTGTAAAAATCTTGGTCAACATAAGCGTTCGCTCCTTTTTCCTAAGTAGACGATAATCTTTCGTTTTTATTCAACAGCAAAAGTATTTTCTTCGACTTGAACATCGTCATCGTTATCATAAAAGTCAGATGCACTTCCTTGGCGAGTATCGAACTTCATGATTACTTCTTCATCCATCAGTTGATAAACTCGCTGGCGGAACTTGTCATCTTGCATCTTCTCAACCCACTT
>Ga0180433_10009059_pt1 | contig 12259 bp, 10 predicted proteins | sample SS_ome_8_FD_132980 | JGI IMG/M metagenome (GOLD analysis project Ga0180433, IMG submission 132980) | Hypersaline lake sediment archaeal communities from the Salton Sea, California, USA - SS_1_D_1 metaG | ecosystem: Environmental > Aquatic > Non-marine Saline and Alkaline > Hypersaline >... | reverse complement strand
CAATCAATTGCTTTAAAACTAAATGGTAATGATTGGGCATCAAGCAGAAACAAATAATATCCACCAGCTGTTCTCTATGTTCATTTATGTCTATGTGTGAGGTTGAACCTCCCACATCATGGTTAGATATTCGAATATATTCTGGTGCCCTTTTTTCATCATTAAACTCATAAAGATTATGTAAAAATCTAATGTAATCATTTTTATTCAAAAACACCTTGCGTTTATCCACGCCACGATTATAAATATGATAATATTCATTATTTGCCAAAATAATTCTTTTCATGGTTTATTTTATGTGTGAGGTTCAACCTCACACATAAAACTTGATCTAAGGTGGGTCTATTTTATTTGTAATCTGTGATAAGGACTCCATCAAGATGGTCGTTTTCGTGTTGGATAACGCGGGCTGGTAATCCCTTAACCCTTAAAGTAAATTTTTTTCCGTTTTCGTCCATAGCTTTTACTTTTATGGACTTAGATCGTTCCACAGAAACAAATATTCCAGGTAAACTTAGACAGCCCTCTTCTACGGTATCAGTTTTTTTTGAGCTTTTAATAATTTCAGGATTTATAAAAACCCATTTTTTTAGTAGCCCATTAGGTAATACAAACATTCGGATATTTTTTCCGACCTGGCAAGCCGATAGACCAATTCCGTCATTTTTTTTCATAATTTCTAACATATTTTCTGCTAATTGTTTAATGCCATCATCAATTTTTTTTATTGGCCGAGATTTTCTTTTTAGTATAGGATTATTTTTTCCAGTTATAATTTTTAACATATTATTATATTTTATAACATTGATTCCGGATCAACTTCTATGTCCCAAGTTGAGGGAACAATTGTTAATAATTTATTACGTTTTCTTATTTTTTCTTTCTGCGGATAACCCACAGTAAATTTAACCTTTATAATTATATGCCATCTGTATTTTCCAGCCATTTTGGGAATAAAAGCGGGGACAGGACCAATAATAGCTAATTGTTTATTGTTTATTGCTAAGTGTTTTAAACCTTGTTTTAGTTTTTCAAATAATATTTTAGCTTCTTGTTCAGCTTCTTTAGAGTTTTTATGTGCAAATAAAAGTTTTATTATTTGGGAAAACGGAGGATAATTCAAGGCCTTACGAATTTTAACTTCATTATTATAAAAAACTTTCCAGTTATTGTCAATTGCGGTTTTGATAGCAAAATTTTTAGGATTGTAGGCTTGAATTAACAGATTATTTTCAGTCATATCTTTTAAACGATTTATGGTCCTAAAAATTATTTCAGAACTTTTATAGTCGGGTAAGTTTAAAATTGTTTCCATAGAAATAATTCCTACTAAATTTACCGATTTAATTCGTTTATCAAATATCATTTGTGTGCCAATCAAGATAGCCTTTTTTGACTTACAAAATTTATCTATTATTTTTTGCTGCTGTTTTGGATTTTTAGCAATGTCACTGTCTAACCTGAATACATTAATTTTTGGAAAAATTTTTTTAATTTCTATTTCTACTTTTTGAGTACCAGCTCCAAAATATTTTATTCTATGACCCTTGCAATTTGGACAAGTTGAAGGAGGAGTTTCCTTATTGCCACAATGATGACATAATAAATTATTAATGGTGAGTGGTGAGTGGTGAGTAGAAAATGGCGAATGTTGAGTAAGATGATAGACAAGAGGAACATCGCACCGAGGGCATTTTAATACATGGCCACAATCTCTACAAAGGATACAAGTAGAACTGCCCCGCCTGGGAATATAAAGAATTGACTTACTGGATTTTTTTAATTGTTCTTGAAGTTCTCTACTTAAAATTGAATAATTATTTTTTTTAATTTCTTCTTTCATGTCAATAATTTTAGAGCTATAAACCGAAAACTGAGAACCGCGAACCGCCAACTTATATTTTTTATTTTGAGACCAATAATAAGTTTCTACTTTAGGTAAATTAGTTTTTAGGGTAACTTTTGCTTTAAATATTTTAGCTAATTGAACTGCTAAGATCTGTGCATTGTAATATGGTTTTCTACCCCAAGATTTATATCGGTCATTATCTGCGTTTTTTATTATTATTGATTTTAGCGCACTAAAAGGTTTAAATATCTCCTTTTTATTTTCAGGGGTTAATATTAATCTCCCTCTTTTAATTAGCGGTATTCGGTAGTTTTCTCTTGCCCTTTTTGCAATTATGAGATTTTGAGGTATAAATAATCTAGCAACTAAACCAAGAGGAGAATAATAATATTCAGCAAACCAGAGAAGCAGCTCAAATTGTTTTGGGGTTAGAACAGGATTTTTAGAAATGATTTTTTCAATAGGTTTTAATTCGTAAGTAGCGCTTTTTTTAATATCAATTCTTTTTTCCTCTAATTTCTCTGATGATAAAACTAAAGCATTTATTTTTTTTCTACGCAAAGTTATTTGAGCTAATGCGCCTTTTGGTAATTTTGAATTAGAAAAATAACTCAATATTTGAGGATTGGGACGGGGTATTTTGATGAGGGGAATAACATTGATTATATACATGCTTTATTTTCAGTTTATCATTCTAGGATCAAAAACAAAAGCGCTGTTATTATTTCAACCAGCGCTGTTAAATATTTTTAAATATTATTTTGTTTATTTTAATCTTCGGATCCGTGTCTAAATTTTTTTGGCCATATTAATACCGGCAACCACAGTAAAGAAGTAAAGATACCCAAGAGTTTGTCTTTTGTGTTTTTATAGAATCCCATTCCGAGTCCCCAAAGCCAGAAGCAAAAAGCACAAGAAAGGTATAGAATAGTTATTGCGATACCCCAAGCAATTAAAGTTAAAGTGAGTGTCATTATTTTTCTCCTGTTATTTTATTAAATAACTATTATTAAATCATTATATTATAGCATAATTATATAACAGGTCAAGGTTTCTATTGGATCTTCAAGGTGTTATACTAAATAACATGGAAAAGAGAAGGTTATTTATCGCTATTAATCTACCAGAAAATATAAAAAATAAGCTCATTAAATATCAAAAACAATGGGCAGATTTACCAGTAAGGTGGACCATAAAATCTAATCTTCATATTACTCTGGTTTTTATTGGTTATGTTAATGATGATGAAATGTATGAGATTATAAATATTGTCAAAAAAGTTAGTGAGCAGCATGAACCATTTAATATAAATCTTGAAAAAATTATTTTAGGCCCCGCCTCCGCTAAGGCTTCGGCGGGCAGGCTTCCAAGAATGTTTTGGGTTGAAGGAGAAAATAGTTCAGAAATAGCTAAGCTTAAAGATAATTTAGAAAATTCACTTTTAAGTTCACAAAATAGCGGCTACAAAAAGAAAGAAACTCGGTCATATAAACCCCACATAACTTTAGGAAGAATCAAAACAGGTCAGTGGCGAAAATTAGATGTTCAACCTAAGATAGATGAAAAATTTGAACATAGTTTTTTAATAGAAACAATTGAAGTAATGCAAAGTAATTTAAAAAGAAGCGGAGCAGAATATTCGGTTTTGGAAAGTATAAGCTTGGGTTAATGCGGTAATATTAAAATTAAGATTATGGAAAAAACTAGCATTTTGGACATAAAATTAGACAATTTAACTACCGATCAAGTTATAGAGAAAATTAGGGAATTTTTAAATTCAGATAAACAACACTACATTGTTTTACCTTATTCGGAATTTATCGTTAGGGCTCAAAAAGATGAAGAATTTAAAAGAATTTTAAATGAGTCAGATTTATCTATTTGTGAAAGCAAGGGGTTATTAATTGTGGCAAGGTTTTTGGGACAAAACCTGCAAGAGAATATTTATGGAGTTGATTTAATCCGTAGAATAAGCGATAGTGTTCAGTGTTCAAATAATAACATTTTTTTACTAGGTGGAACCGATAATGTTTTAGAGGAAACAAAGAGGAAGCTAAAGGGAAATATTGTTGGGACAGAAAATGGCTACCAAGACTTAGGTGTAGTTATCAATACGATAAATAAAGTTAAACCGAATATTTTATTTGTTGGGCTGGGGAGTCCCATGCAGGAAAAATGGATTTATTATAATTTAGATAAAATGCCGAGCGTTAAAGTGGCAATAGGAGTTGGGGGAGCTTTTGATTTTATTTCTGGAAAAATTAAACGAGCTCCCAAATTTTTACAAAAGAATGGCTTAGAATGGTTATGGAGGTTTATATTGCAACCAAAAAGAGTAAATAGAATTTATAATGCCACTATAAAATTTAGTTGGTTTATTTTAAAATGCAAAGTCTTAAAAAAATAAAAACCCCAGAATTTTTAGATGGGGTAAATAAAATATTTTTTGTTGGAATTGGTGGGATTGGAGTTAGCGCTTTAGCTAAACTTTTTTTAGCTCAAGGTAAAAAAGTATTTGGTTCAGATAAATATAGTTCAGAAATAACCGACAGTTTAAAAAAACATGGAATCCAAGTATTCATAGGTCACAAAAAGCAAAACTTAGATTGCGATACTGATTTATTAATTTATTCTCCCGCAGTTCCAATAGATGTCCCAGAAAGAAAACTGGCTATTAAATTAGGAATAAAACAATTAAGCTATCCCGAAGTTTTAGGGCTAATTAGCAAAGATAAATACACGATTGCTGTTTCCGGGACACATGGCAAGAGCACAACTACCGCTATGTTGGGCTTGATTTTAGTAAATGCCGGGCTTGACCCCACAGTAATTGTAGGGAGTAAAATTAAATATCCGGGCTGGGACGAAAATCTAAAAATTGGGAAAGGGAAATACTTTGTGGTGGAAGCATGTGAATGGAGGGCCCACATGCTTGAATTAAATCCCAAAATAATTATTTTAACTAACCTTGAATCCGATCACTTAGATTATTATAAGACCTTTAATAATCTAAAGAATAATTTTAAAAAATATATTAAAAAGCTATCCCGCGATGGTTTATTAATTTTTAATGCTGATGACAAAGACTGTGTTGAAATGGCCAAATTAGCGAAATGTAAATCTATAGGTTATAACATTAAATCCGGTCTTGACTTTTCTCTTAAAGTTCCAGGACAATTTAATATTTATAATGCTTTAGCTGCTAAGACTTGTGCTTTAGCGCTTAAAGTTAAACCACAAATAATTAGAAATACATTAACTAATTTTAAGGGCATTTGGCGACGCTTTGAAATTATAGAAGCGGATAAACATGGATATACGCGCCTGTCTGCCGGTAGGCAGGGGTTTACGTCGAAAATAACACTTATTTCTGATTACGGACATCATCCTACCGCTTTGAAAAAAACTCTGGAAGCGGCCAAACAGCGTTATCCGAAACGAAGATTAGTTGTTGTATTTCAACCTCATCAGTTTGATAGAACAAGGAGATTGTTTAATAAATTCGTAAAAGCATTTGATTTAGCAGATTTAATTATTTTAAATGAAATTTATGACGTGCCAGGAAGAGAAACAATCAAAAAAATTAGCTCAAATGATTTAGTTGAAAAATTAAAAAAACGAGGTCTTTCTGCTGTTTTTACAAAAAATCTTAAGGAAACCAAAAAAGCTGTCATAAAAAACATTAAACAAGATGATGTGGTACTGATAATAGGGGCAGGTGATATATATAAATTATCCACAGAGTTAGTTGGTAGTTGTCATTAATTATGGTATCGTTAAATAAAGGGAAAAAGGTCGTTTTAAGTTAGAAATTAGTTATTTGGAAATTAGAAATTGGCAATGATTAGATATTAGAAATTAGTAAACGAAATCTGATTTCTAATATCTGTATAGCCAATTTCTAAAAAGTTAAAAATATGACACTTTATATCATTATAGGTTTAATAATTGTTTTAGCGGTCATTCTCTTCTTCTTGCTTAAAAAGAAGAAACTGGGAATTGGCGGGGAAACAGTGTCTACAGAGGGAACAATAGAAGAAATGCCCGCTAAAGCAGAGACGGCTGACGAAACTATGGCAAGTACTAATGAACCAGTAAGTGAACCAGTTATGCCCGAAAGCAGTGTTAGCGAGAGCCCTACAACTATGCCGACCGAACCGAAAGAAGTACCCGCTACACCGGAGCCCGTTAAAGAAACTCCAGCTGTGTCTCCTGTACCCGAAGAAAAACCAGCTGAACCTACCACTAGTCCAGGTATGGAAGAAGAGGAGAAACCAGGACTTGGCACCGAAGAAAAGCCAACTGGAATAGAAGAAGAGAAAAAACCAGAAGAAGAAAAACCAGCCGTATAAATGAGATCTTAATTTTCGTGTACTATAAAAGCCCGATTTTATTCGGGCTTTTTGATTTTATTTCTTATTAATCTCAATATGATCTTGGAATATATTAGATAAAAAAGAACTATTTAGCCAGGGGTATTTTATAAAAATTTTATTTTAATCTAGTGCGGGGTTTACCCTTACACCAATCTCAACGTATGACCTTCTTCATATACGGAACAGAAGGCGAAGCCGCCTTGTGGCTCTGACTATTTCTTACAAAAGATTTGTTCTAAGATTGGCACGACCTCATTTTTACGGGGGAGGGTTTACTAAAATAAATCCCTCTGATATTATAAGATTAGATTTTTTTAAATGATATTGGGCAAGATATGAAATTTTTATCTAAGTTTTTTTTATTTATTTTATTTTTAATTTTACTATCAACCTCTGTATTTTTAGGGCGGGGGATTAATTTTTATACAACAATCGTTGCGGCGGTTAATTATAATTTTGGTTCTCAAACCTATGAAAATTCTAATATTCCCGTTATTTTACCACGCGCACTATGGGAAAATTCTTCGGATTTAACAAAACTTTTGGACTGGTATCCATCTGCCCCTGTTACAGATGACGAAAAGAATAGTCCGCCCGACTATTCATCTGTTGACAGAATAATTATTCATGATATGGGTTGCGACACAAGAAGTTCTGGTTGTAATAATAACAAATTAGATCCGATAACAATTATTCAAAATATTTATCGGTATCATGCTATTAGTCGGGGTTGGGGAGATATTGGCTATCATTACATAATTGATTATTGGGGTAATATTTACGAAGGGCGTTATGGGGGGAACGGAGTGCGCGGAGCTCATACTTACTATGATAAAAAATGCGATAATTTTAATGTTGGCTCTATAGGTATTCTTTTAATGGGAAATTACGCAAAAAATCAATTACCCGAACTAATGTACAATAGTTTAGAAAGATTAGTTGCCTGGTTATCAGCTACTAACGGATTAAACCCTTCAGAGCTTAATCATACTTCTGAAATATGGCACAGCATTAAAAAAGCATCTGGTTGCGATTTATCGCAAGGGGGTTTAACCTCTTTGTATTCGGGACCAATAGTTGTGGGTCATGGAGATATTGAGGAGGGTAATTCGGATCCGGGCTTGGTTGATTTAAATAGGGTGCGTCGGGGATCAAATGATTTTTATTTAGAATTTAAAAATTATTTGTATAAATTAGAGAATGAATCCAATAAAATATACGCAATTGAAAATGGGGTAAGTAAATTAGTTAGTGGCGTTAATTCTTCAGAGAAGATAGTTACATTGAATAAGAATCAATTTAAAATTTTTCCGTCTTCAGTTTTAAGCCAGTATCCGAACGGAACCTTAGTTAAATCACCCACTCGAGATGGAATTTATTTAATTGAAGAGGGTAAACGGAGGCCTATATTTTCTGAACAGCTTTTTAATTTAAATAAACTTAATTGGTCTAAGGTGGAAATTTTATCTGATAGAGATCTGGCAAGCTATTCATTAGCGTCACCTCTTTTGTATCCCGAAAAGTCACTGATAAGGGGAGAGGGCCCCGAAATTTATTTAATTGAGAATGGTAAGCGACGTCATATCTCTTCAGCTGTTGTATTTGAAAAAGCTGGCTTTAATTGGGACAACGTTATTAAAGTAAATCAACAGGAACTTTTATCCCATCCCTCGGGAGTAAAGTTTTTATTATCCGATGATATTTTAGTACGAGAAGAAGGAATGCATCCTGTTTATATTATAAAAGATAAAAAAAGGCACTGGATTAAAACAGCAGATGTTTTTTATAAACTTGGATATAAGTGGAGTGACATTATTGTTTTATCTTCTCAAGATATTGGTTATTATGGCGTGGGGAATATTATTACGACAGTTAATGATATCCTGACTTTAAATAATCAAAAAATAACAGAACTTGCAGGTTCTGTTATTAAACCAGAGTTGACAGAAGAAAACTATAATAAAATAGTTGATAAAGAACCCAATATAAGAATAGGAATATATGCTGTGCCATCTGGAGAAAATATAGAAATCAAATCCAATCTTTCCTACGAGGTTTACAAAAATAATGTTTTATTAGCTAATAAAACATTTGGTGAATCAACAATTATATCTTATTCCGAAAAAGATTTTTATAAATTTTTACCCGTAGAAGAAAATTCGGGAACTATTTTTGAGATTGTTTCTTATGAAGATCATCCGAATTGGAATACGAGTTTAAATGATAATCTTTTTAAGGGAACTGTGGAGGTAAAATATTCGCCAGAATCCCAGAAATTATGGGTTATAAATGAGCTGGGCCTGGAAGATTATTTGAAAGGGGTTGCCGAGGCCTTAAATAATGATCCGGCCGAATATTTAAACGCTTTTATTATTGCGGCTCGTAGCTATGCATTGTTTCATTTAAAAAACGGCGGAAAAACACCGGGAGAAATATTTCATATTAGAAATTGGGCCTATGACCAACTTTATAAGGGTTATGGATTTGAACAAAGAGCCAAAAATATTGTTGAAGCTGTAAATGCTACTAAGGGAATTGTGGCAACATATAATGATAAGATTGTTAGAACAGTTTATTCTTCTGATTCCGGTGGGGTAACTAAAAGCGCTTGTGATGTTTTTAAAGGAGGGTTTTGCGCTAATGAAGATTATAATTATCTACAGGGAGGAGTGGAAGATCCACTGGGAACCATTCATAGTAACAGCTCAATAGCCGCTAGTCATGGAGTGGGGATGAGCTCAGCTGGCGCCCGTCGTTTAGCAGAAATGGGAAAAAACTTTGAGGAAATTCTTGAATATTACTATCTGGGAATTGAAGTGAAAAAGATATACTGAAATTTTGTCTGCGTTTATCTGCGGCAGAGGAGCGAAGCCGAGTCTGACTTAACTGAGCCACGTCTGACGTGGTGAAGCGACGACTAAATCAGCGTTAGATCTGCGCTGTCGCAAAGCGACAGATAAAAAGAGGCGGCCATCGTTTTAAAGCTTGGGAAAAAATTTAAAGATTGCTTTTTGTTAATGGCCGCATTTATGTTTTTAGAATGACATATCGTTTTTTGGCTGTCACCCGTTTTATAGTTATCTATAACTATATATCTACTTAACGTAGATTGAATTCATATTTTCTGTTTTTAATGAGCAATTATTATACTTTCTAAGTATAAAATTTACTGGAAGTAGTGTCAAGACAAGAGATGTGGATATGTTTTAATTTATAGCCATGCCAAGAGTTTTTATTATGGTTTTACATTACGGTAATATTCAAGAAACTAAAGAATGCTTAAAATCTTTAGAGGGATTAGATTATCCAAATTTTAAGATAATTGTAGTTAATAATGATCCTACTATTAATTTAGTAAAACAACTTCATAATGCCCGTCTTAATATTCGTCTTAATCAGTGTAAGTTTCTTCTTGGGAGCCAAAGACAGGATAAAAATACAAAATCAGGCCAGCAAATTATTATCATAAATAATAAAAAAAACTTAGGATTTGCCGGAGGAATGAATGTTGGAATCAGGGAAACACTGAAAAAAAAAGCTGACTATATATTATTATTAAACAATGATACTATTATTATTAAACCAGGCTTTCTGAAAAAATTAGTTGAGGTGGGGGAATGCAATGAAAGAGTTGGAATCTTGGGGCCGGTAATTTATAAATATAATAAAGAAAATAAAGTAAATAAAGAAAAAATACATTTTTCTGGAGGAAAGATAAATTGGCTTTATATAAAAGGGAAACATTTAATATTTAACAACAAACAGCGAATAGTGAATAGTGATTATGTTACGGGAGCCTGTATGCTGATTAAAAGTGGGGTAATTGAAAAAATTGGGTTAATGGATGAGGATTATTTTCTTTATTTTGAGGACGTTGATTGGTGTATAAAAGCACAGAAAGCTGGCTATAAATGTGTAGTTGTGCCTGCGGCAAAAATCTGGCATAAAATATCGTCTAATACAGAGGCGGAATCATTTTCTTATATTTATTACCATATTCGCAATGGGCTTTTATTTGCTAAGAAAAATGCTCCATTTTTTATTAAAATTTTTGCTTACTTTTGGAGTTTTTTATTTTTTGGAGAACAGTTAATTAAATTAATTATTCTTCCGGCAAAGAAAAAATGGGCAAAAGCAATAATGCTTGGCATCAAAGATTTTTATAGAAAAAAACTCGGTCGTTTAGAGATTGATTAAAATTAAAACCTATGCGTATTGGCGTTGACTGTCACAATTTAGAGGGAAATAGAACGGGCGTAGCTCGCTATTTAATTAATTTATTAAAACACTGGGAACAGATACAGTCCCACAATTCGAATTATGGGACTGTGAAGTTTTTTTTATATTTTAAGAGTGATATACCAAATGACATTCCAAAAAGTAACAATTTTCAGAATACTATTTTGAAGAGTAAAAGTAATGCTTTGTTTGTGCATTATTTTCTACCAAGGGCAGCTAAAAAAGATAAACTTGACGTTTTGTTTTGTCCGGGTTACGTTGCTCCAGTTTTTTACAGGGGAAAAATTGCTTTAACTCTTCACGATATTATTTATCAAGCCCGTCCCGATTTATACGAATGGCCAAGTGTTATAGACAAGATTTTGCTTAAAAAAATTTCTAAAATTTCTGCCCAAAAAGCCAAAATTATTTTTACTTGTTCTCAATTTAGTAAAAATGAAATTATAAATCACTACAAGGTTAACCCTAAAAAAGTTTTCGCTATTCCCTTAGCAGTTGATGAAAAATTTAAAAATGTAGGAGGCTTAGCTTCCTGCACAAAAAGAAGGAAGTTTATTTTTTATGTTGGGGCGATAATTAAAAGAAGGTTTGTTCATAAAGTAATTGAGGCCTTTAAAATAATTTCTGAGACCTGTCCCGAACGAGCGAAGCGAGTTGAGGGATACAAGTTTTTAGTTGTTGGTAAAAATTATACCAACAGTTCAATTGAGGGTAATAATATTATTTATAAAGAGTATATAAACGATGATGATTTACTTTTATTGTATAATAATGCCGATTTATTTATTTGGTTGTCCGAATACGAAGGATTTGGTTTTCCGCCCTTAGAGGCAATGGCATGCGGAACTCCAGTTTTATCTACAAAAAAAACCTCTTTGGCCGAAGTTTTGGGCGAATATCCTATCTGGGTTGAAAACCCAAATAATCTTAGTGAAATTAGTGATAAAATGATTAGAATATTAAGCGATAACAATTTAAAAGATAAGTTGATTGAAAGCGGACTTAAGCAAGCCAAGAAATTTTCTTGGAAAAAGACAGCAGAGAAAACACTACAAATTTTAACTCAAAAAAATAATTTATAGCTATGAGTAAAAACAAGACATCTTTTTATCTTATTTTAATAATTGAAATTCTGGTTGTGTTTTTAACGGTTACTGGAATTTTTCCCAAGGACGCAATTTTAATCATAACCGGTCTACTAATCTTTTATTTTTTATTTAGCGAGGTAGAAGATAGTTTAATTTTATTTATTGCTTCTATTCCGTTATTTGCCGCTTTGCCAATTGGCAATTTTGATTCTATGGCAAATTGGCGGTTACTAATTACTGTATTATTTTTAGTATGGTTTCTTAGAAATTTTTATCATAAAAAGAACCCATTAAAAGATATATGCAGTACGATAATTCGAATTATCGTACCAAAATCAAAATTAGCTATTTTGGTTAATTTATTTTTAGTGGCTGGCGTTTCATCTTTGTTAGTTGCCACAGACTTATTTGTTGGTATTAAAAAAATATTATTTTTGATAAATATATTCCTTTTATTTGTTATTATTCGTAGCATTATTCAAAAAGCTGAAAATTCTAAGCAGATTATTTTAAGATTAATTAAGGCGGGCGCTTTTGCAGGATTTATTTCATTGATAGTTGGTTATTCTCAATTGATTTTTGTTTTATTAAAGCCACTTCATACTTTCTGGCAATGGTGGGCTAGAAACATTATATCGGTTTTTTATGGAGACAAATTAAGTCAGCTTTTAGCAGTTAGTAATACCTGGTTTTCTTATTATGAAAAT
>Ga0180433_10009058_pt1 | contig 12259 bp, 16 predicted proteins | sample SS_ome_8_FD_132980 | JGI IMG/M metagenome (GOLD analysis project Ga0180433, IMG submission 132980) | Hypersaline lake sediment archaeal communities from the Salton Sea, California, USA - SS_1_D_1 metaG | ecosystem: Environmental > Aquatic > Non-marine Saline and Alkaline > Hypersaline >... | reverse complement strand
TAGTGGTCAGCAATGCCTGGTTTCCAGTTGAAAGCGCATCGTGTACTTCATTGTTTGTTCCCCAACTTTGTAGGCTACCATTCAGGTAATAAGATGGGCTCCCATAGTCCGCATCGATCACTGTCCCGTTGTTGCCGTCCTGTGCAAATGGGCTCGTGTATGCTGTTGATTGACCAAACTCTATACGGTATGTGTCATCGGTTGTGGAAAATACCTTATAATGGTCCATTCGCTCATTGCCATCAAATCCCGCCATTGGAAACGATTCTCGAAACGTATAGTTGGCCGCAGGCTTTCCGTTGATTGTGTCAATAGATGCACCATCATAGATTCGGGCTTGACTTGCTGCGGTTGTTTGTGTCCAGTCATTACCGTTTCCGCTCTGGTCGTACCATGTCACAATGTAGCCGATTGAAGCGCCACAGAACGCAGCAATGGCAGCAACGTCAACAATCCCGACACTGAATCCTATGTCTTGCTCTTGGTTGTCCGAAGCTCGGCGGACACGAATGCAATTACCTGCGTACGTGCTACTGATTAGCCTTAAGGAATGTGCGCTGTCTGCTGGATACAGGTCCAGGAGTGGCCTTGACGCACAGCATGGAACCGGCCTTGCGTCAGCTCTCAAAGGGTTCAGGATGTCAAAGATTTGGATCATATGATATAGATATTGATTGTCACGTTGTTGGCTGATGCATCGCCGGTGTAAAGTTCAATCAGATCAAGCTCGTCTTTTGATCCTACAAATGACTCGGATTCATATTGCTGAATACACCCGCTTGATGTCGATGCGGCGCCGTTTTGGTAATAAACTTTGTTGTCATCCTGCACTCGGACTTTTACTCCGTACACATTTAATGGAAGGGCTTCGGTAAGTTCTTCAAACGTCTGTGTTGCATTCACGGCCACGGTATAGGACTTGTATAATTTTGGCTGTACCGATAGAACAGCTGATGCGTATTTTCGTTTGTCAGACATCTTTGTTATCCTTATGCCTTATTCGTGTGTTCGTACCACTGTGCACACCAGCTAATGTCATTTGACACCGCGAGGCTGGTTATGCGGAACAAGTACGTTGTGCCCTGTTTTAGAATATTTTCGCGTGATCGCGTATCAAAACCTGACTGGCGTGTGCCACCCGCAAGAAACGCAATCGGCAATAACGTACCGTCACCATCAATGCTTGTTGGATCTTTGGTAATGGTCAATGTACTGGTGTTGTCAGAATTGAAATTGTTGTTTAGTGGTGTGATTTCAGTGCCACCAACAATGCCGGTCGGGTTTTCGTAAATCTGAAGTGTTGCGCCCTGGCTTCCTGTAAATGCAAATACCCAATGCGGCCATTTTGTTGTGTCCGGAACTTCTATAATAAACTCAATCGTTGCATCGGCAGCTTGATTCAATGCATAGTTGCAAATCTGGAAATGAGAACCGCTGTGCACTTCATGGTGTTCGTAGTCTACTGTTTGCAGAGAAAGCGTAGCGGCGTCAACTCCGTCGCTTCTCCCTATGTTGCTGGTACCGCAAATATAAACATCCATGATAATTTTCCTGTGTTAGAAATCCCCTCCCCGATGACCGGAGAGGGGACGGAGGAAACTACGCTTCCTGTGTCCAGGTACCACGAATGGCCTGCACGTACCAACCATCAGCTCCATCACCGAGGATCTTGATATAGTCCCCGTTAATTGCTGTGGCTTTGGTGTTCAGGTAGTCCTTGTTATCAACACCAGCAACGTCAGCGCCCATGATCTTATCATTGGCGTTGGGACTGACAGTAACCAGGACAGTGCCATCTGCGCCACCGTTCATGATGACAAATTCAAGACCGACAACGGTTGCCGGCAATGTGATGGTTTTGGCGTCTGTATCAACAACCATAACCTTGCCAACGTCCTGCGCGTCCAGGGTTTTGTTGTCGGATACGGTTTCGAAGACTTTGCCTTCAGAGACAGCAATCAAGCCTTCTTTGTTTGCGTTCAGCAGCACATACATGTGCGTTCCGGATGCAGTAAAATCGGATGCCAGGACACCCATTTTGAAATCACCGGATGCGCTTACGGGTACAAGTGTGCAAGTGTTTGCGGATGCATCAAAATACACATCCTGACCAGCAGAGCCAGCTGATTCGCTTGCTGTAGCTGCGACTTTTGCAACACCTTTGATTTGGTAAACTGCGGTATCTCCGATTGCGTAATCATTGACCGCAAATGATGCAAGTCCCGCTTTGAGTTCGACCTGACCGGCGGTGACCGCAGCTGTTGCGGTCTCTTCGATCACGTCACCACATTTGTAATAAACTGCTTCTGAGCTCATCGTTTATCTTTCCTTGTCTTGAATTGTTGTTCTGCTTTCATGGTTCAATGATGCTTATCAGGAGCCCGACTAGCGAGCCCCTGATTCAGTTCTTATGCAGTGTTTTTCTGCATTGTGCGCCAGTCAGTCGCCTTCACGCCAAAATCGATAAAGGCACGGTATGTCATACCTAACCGATCTGGTCCCATCTGGAATTGCTCAAGCGTTGGGTTCTGGTTGCCGTTCAGGAATGCGACCATCACTGTGTCGGCCATTGCTGGGTCTGCTACCAAATACCAGCTTGTTGCGCTGTAGCCGGTGTATGACGAATTTCCAAGCCTCGGTTCGGCAATCGAGTCCTTCAGATCGTCACCGGCAACATTCAGTGTCGGGAACTTTGCGTCAGTATCACCGACAGGCATGATGATCTGACTACGCACAAGCTGCTTTGCCAGGTTGCGCAGCTGTGGCGGAACCAACAGGTATGCCGGTGGTATTTCGACCGGCTCACCATCGGGTCCGGTTTGTGCGTAAAACGCTTCGATTGCTGTAGCCAGGTTATCAGCTGTCAATCCGTTTGTCGTGTTCAGGTTCGAGTGATTGGATGCATCAAACAAACTGTTTCCGTCGCCCATTGTTGGGTTGCTCAGGAAATGAGTATAAACAACCTTGCTGATTTTCTGGCCAGATTTGATGCCGTGCATTCTTGGGATTTGGGTAAATACACCCAAATCATCATTTACCGCATCCTGGTACGTGACAGATAAGTTCTTGGCGTATGTGTTGATGTTGATAGTTTCGCTATCTTCACCACGCTCGCCGTAATTGACTTCACCGCCATTACCAACCTTTTCCATTTCACCAAGATCATTCATGCGCAATAGCTTGTGATCCTTGAAATCGTTCAGGTTGCCAATATTACACCAGATCCGCCAGCTGCCTGATGCTGAATTGTATCCCATAAGCATCATTTTGCCTGCAGTATTTCCAAGGATGGTGCCCAAGGATCCAGTAGTGAATCCCGCACGTACCAGTTCACGCGGGTTGCTTGGTGCTTGATGCCCGTTCAGAATCAACGATGTTCTGATTGAGTCAAGGAATGTAGCATAACGAAAGTTCTCGTCAGCTTGTTGGGTGATGTCTGCTCCGTATTCCTGCTCTGCGGCATCTGCAAAACCTGCACGAAGCATAAAACCGGCCTCAATGTGTCGCAATGATTGCGTAACACCCGCACCGGTGTTTACCATTGGAGCACCGAAACTTTGTGATGGACGCTGCGTGCGAACTGATTTCAAAAACTCGCCGCGAGCTTGCTCGATATTCATATCTTCAGCAATGCATTTGTCGATGATCTCATCAGAAACGCCGTTTTCTTTGCCTTCACTGCGGATCGTATCGATCCGTTTGCGCTCTGCTCTGGTCAGCTCCAGGTATTCATCACGAACGGCTTTACGGATGGAGTCGCTGTTGTCTGCACTGTCCGCACGTTGGCTGTCAGCAGGCTCTGCCTTTTTTTGAGTGTCAGAACGCTGTGCAGTCGTTTTTCCGAGTGCATCACACTCAGCGCGTTGCGCATCATCAAGGCTGTCAGCATAGAATGCATCTACCTCTTCTTGACTCGCGTCTTCGCTCAGTCCCCGCTCATGCAGGAACGCAAGCTGTTTCTTGTTAAACGTCATGTTGCGTTTTCCTTGTTGGTTGTGCGCCTTCACACGGGGATTGTGCGTCGTCGCGGTTTGGGGTAAATCATTCTCTGCTCGCATTTTGGCAAACTGATCTGCACCGATTGGACAGTTGCTGTTTTCCTTGACACGCCAGCTTGTTGTTACGCGGAGGATACGACTTTCAGGAGCGGTGTACTCACGACCGTTAACCATTGCGGTTTCACCCGGCTGGACGTCTGTGTAGGCAAGTACTTCATACCCAACAGAGTTATCGCGCAAATGTTTCCCGCGAACAAGGCTCCACGCCTTGTTGCCAATGCCTTGCGGTCCGTCGTCATCGTACCAATTTCTAGCAATTAGCCCGGGACCAGTGTAGCCATCAATCGAAATATCTTGCACGTTAAAGCCGCGAGTCGAGCCAAGCATTTTTGTGATACTACTGCGATCATGGGTGTCGAGGAGAGGGGACTGGTCTGGAGTAATAACCCCATCCATGCGCAGAACCTCAAGCACTGGTTCCCACAAACGCAGGTCAAAAGCAAGAACTGGCTCTTCTGTAGCAATCAGTGCTTCAACGCTGCGCTCTTCTTCATTTATGGTGTCCGCACGCAACTGAAAGCTTCGCACGGTTATTTCTGGCTGTATTGAGACGTTGCGAATCATCATTATTGGCCGATTAATTTTCATCTTCCACTACCTCAATGTCTTCATTGTCAGTGATTATCTGATTGGCTTCTTTGACAACAGATAATAGAGAGCCTTCAGGGAGTCCGTATTGCTGTTCAAGTTCCATAATCTTCTTTGTTTCACGGGCGATCTGTTCCATCGCACGTTCCCAATCTTTCCCTTTCCTGGCCCACTCTTCAGCAAGTGTTGTCGTCTTGTTTGTCAGTCGTTGGCCCTGCGCGTTAGCTTCTTTCTGCGGGTCTACGTGCTCATGTCCAGGCCAGTTCCATGTATGTTTTAGCTTGCGGAGTGGGAGGTTTTGCAATACTCTGGTGTAGCGTCGGAAGTAGCCAGGTATCATTCTTGCTTCTGCAATCCAGCGATAGAAAATGTGTTCGATTTTTGACGTCTGCAGCATGTGCCTGATGACAGCAGTTGTCTTCCACCAATCTTGCAAGTCAAGTCGACCAGAACTGTAATTGTAGCCTTGGGCGTTTGATGCAGCAACGATGTACGGCATTGACATGCATCGCCCAATTTCTGCAACCAATTCAGCCTTGAATGCTTTGTATGTGGTTGTTGGTTGTTCGGGTTTGAATTGATGTGCTTCGTATCCAAGAGGCAATGTGAGCAATGAATTTCTTGCAATTTCCACTTCGTCCATTGCAGCTACTAAATCAGGATCAATGTTTCCGAGGGTTGACTGAATGACTCCTGATATATTTGCAGCTTGCTCAGCGGCTGCGACAACTGCAAGAGTGTATCTGCGCAATGATGCAGCCAGTGGAAGAGCTGGTGCAATTGTAGGGGATCCGCGAAATTGTTCTGATTCATCGTGAAAAAAGAAGTGAAGGATTTGATCTGCTGGAATTTTCTCCCATTCAGTACTGGCCGACTGTCCACCAGGGTGGTGTTTGTAGATGTAGTAATACAGTGCTTCGGTTGTAACCGGATCTATGTCTACACCATCAAATGTTGTATCACTGTTGATGTTGATAATTGGCGTCGTCAGTCGCAAGGGGTTGATTGCCTGTATGCGTAATTGGACTGGGCTCAGGTTGTTACTGACCGAACGGAATGTTGTTAATTCCTCACCCATAATTGACGTGTCTTTTAGTCCGGTGCGTAGCATTCCACCAAAATCTTGACGTTTACCAGCATCACAAATTAGTGCAAACTCATTGTTGAAGAGATCTTCAACTTCAGAATTGAATCGGTCATTGTCAGTAAGCATCTGGAGTGTTGGACCAGTGCCGACAATTTCATATACATACGAGTTGATGATGCCTTTAAGGTAGCAATTGTTGCGCACTTCATACCGACACCTCTTTTGCATTACCTCTCGACTGTTTCCGATGATGCGGTTTATGTCAGTTATCGATGCGTCATTATAATGGTTTGAAGTATGGCGGTTGTCCGCTGTCATATCAAAGCCGGTGCCTGCAGTTGACGTGCGCAATCTATTTCTAGTCCTGGTAGAAAGGTGCATACTCTGCTTTCGTTGGCTGTATTTGTTGCTTCTTTTTTTTCCGCGCACTTGGTTCACTATTTACCACTCCCGGCCTTTAGCCCTGTAATGCCAAATGGCGCAGTTGAATTTGCAATGGCATCCTCAGATCCGACAATTCCAGCGTAATACTCCCTAAGTTGACGAAGCTTATCGATGTTCAAGGCTGTGTATTTAACACCATCAATCTCATAACTATCAGTCTTTTTAGTGACAATTGCCGAGATTGCGGTGTCGATTGTGGTTACCATGTCTGATGCTGTGCTCATATAATTACCTATGCGCAACAATCACAGATATGTAAGATCTTAACACGGCATTTTTATGAAAGCAGTCTATATATAGACACTTATTTGCGAATTAGCCTCAAAGAATGAAAACGAAAAAGCCCCGTAATGCGGGGCTTCATTCCTAAAAATATGTAGAAAGTTATCTATCCTATATGTTCGACAACTTGTTTGAGCGCTTTTTTGTATCCAATTTCCTGACGTTTTGCGCCAGAATCACCGCATACAATCGCGCTCTTCATTCGAGCTTCTGATTCCTGCAGGTTTTTATCAAGAAACGAACGCAGAGAAAGCACAATGCTTTCTGTTGTTTCTGTTGCTTCTGCTGTTTCTTGTGTTTGTTCTGTTGTTTCTTGCTTTCTTGGGCGCCCACGTTGTGCCATTATTCGGCCTCCGTTTTGTTTGTTTTTTCCTGTTTTTCTATACGCTCGCGCGTATATACACTTTTACCGCAATTACGGCAAATTCTACGACGGCGGATATACCCAGGGTGTTTTTCCGTTTTTGTGACATCCCAAGGTCGGCCATTCACATCCCTAAGGTCTGCACAATTGCAGTTGGGGCATCTTAATCCGCTCATATCAATTCGCCCTCTTTTGTTTTTGAATATCTGAAAGTTTTTTCGTCTCACGCTTCCCGTTATGCGCAACAAGATTTGCAATCTCTGTCTTGAACTTGGCCATCAGAACGAGCATCATCTTTTCGCAGTCGAAGTAGTCACGGCGCTCATGTGACCTACAGCTCCAGTTCTGACGAAGATGGCTGTTCTTTCCTTCCCTGAGATCCCGAACGTTTACGATGTTGGTCAGGTAGTCAAAGTCACCATCATCATCAGCAAAAGGTGCTTCCTTGAACTCATCAGGCACAGGAAGGAACCAATAGTGATTATCTCGGTCATGCTGGTCATAGATCAAACGAAGCAAGCGCATCTGAAAACGCTCTGCATCTGCGAGCAAAAGCTTGATCTGGCCTTGAGTTTTTGACTTCTTCCATAGCTCGGCCTGCCGTGTGTTCCCTTTGTACTGCCAGATATTGCGGTAGCGTTTGGCCAGGTCTTTCACATCATCTGCATTAGTACCGCCCTGGTCGACAATAGCCCAATCCACTTTTCGACCCATATACTTTGCGTTGAATGCTGTTTCAAGCTGCGCTTTCTCATATGCAAAGCCACAATCCAGCAGATGTGTATTGTGCTTCTTGTCGATCGCGCGGATGATCCAATACCAGCCCCACGGACTTTCCTGCGTATCTGCAGAACCAAGAACGCACATGACGTCTTCTTCGGTAATTGGCTCGTCGGCGCAATGGCTCTTGATATCTGCTTCGGCTTCCTGGTCGCGTTCATCTCCAGTTGGTACTGCAACACCGCGAATCGAGTTGTGAAACGTTCGGGTGATTTCAAAGTCGTTGCTCTCCGTTAACTCGATCCGTTCCTTCGCGATCGTGGACCAACGTAGGCAGTCAGGGGACGATAGACCACCAAAGATGCAACCGATATGTGTTTCGCGTTCCGGATGCTTTGCGATGTATCCTGCATCCCCCAATTCCTCAACGGCTAGCTCTGCCATCTTCTTTGCATCGGATTCCCTGTGCTTTTTGTCGCACTCCGGGCAATGCAGACGAATGGAATCAGGAATGGCCACACCGTTTTCCACCTTCCAGCGAAGGCCGCCACGTTTGCGGTTGTTGTCGTCCCGCTTCCAATCAATCTGCGTCGTGTCGATCGCGCCACCGCAATAGAGGCAGCACAGGTGAAACACGTGCATGCTGGACATCTTCAGCCGTTGATGGATTGCGGAATCATCTTCTGTGCCCTTGGCGCTGCTGCACAATACGAGCTGTGAGAATTCGCCATTTTCCCGGTATGTTCGCATGCGTTTCTCAAGGTTCTTGATCTGTGCAAGCTTTCGCGAAAATGGCAGATGCCATGTGTCTGTCTCATCTCCATAAACGAAACAGTATTCTTGAGATGTCTTGTCGGTACCAGCTCCATCAAAATCAAGATAACCGTTGGGGAATTCATATGAACCCATCTTGGCCATACGTGGATTATCATCAAGCATCTTCTTGAGTTCGGGGACGCTCTTGATCATCGGGAGGAAGCGACGGTTGTTGATCTTCTGCGCCTTCCTCTCTTCTTCATACATGATGAACTTTGGGCCAGGGAAGAAGCGGATCTTGTGGACTGCAGGCTTTTGCCAGCACGACGATTTACCAAACTGCTCAGGCCCGGAAATGTCCAACTCTTCGACAACTGGATTCATCTGTACGCGCATCGGAAAGATCTGGTATGGACGTGAATCATAGAGCTGGCCTGTTCGCGGTGATTTGACATGTGCATCACACCAACTCACCACTTCTTCCGGAAAGAGTGCTTCAAGCTTTGTATCCAGTTGATTAGCGAGGAATCCAGTATCCTGCACTGCAGAATCAAGGATTGCATCTGCAAACTCTATACGCTCCAGATTGTCTACAACTTCAAGCATTAAAGTCCTCGAAAGTGCTCAGGCCCTTTTCCTGCCAATGGGTCAGAGAGTAGTCGCTCAAATTCCCAGTCTAATTCCCTGCATTCATCGCAGATCTTCAGGTTGGAGCTTTGTACCTTGTTGGTGCAATACGTACGCTCGCATTCATTTTCAAAGATAACTGGCATGCTTTTTCCGCAGCTTTCCCCAGAAAGAATTCGTAGATTCATCAGAAGTATCAATCATTTTTCCGCCTTTACCCTTTCTCATTTCTCTAACCTCCAATTTTCTGCTTTCTTTTTTGCCTGTTGGTCCACCTCGTCAACCTTCGCCTTGATCCGGTTGCGAGCCACTTGAATCTGTTCGTGCGAAAGTCCGGCATCTTTGAGGACTTCAAACACCACATCCACGATCACAAGCCAGTCCCGTTTCACTTCCTCCCGGTAGAGTTGCAAGATCTTACGCTGATACCTGGCAATATGCGATTTATTCTTTTCCGCTTGAGACAGCTTTGTCAGTTCGTTGATTTCAAGCGCTCTAAGCTGTTCAGGGGTGGGGGATGGACTGGAAGGCGCGACGTCCTTCGTTTCGTTCACAGCGCTTGATTCTGGCGTATTCTCGTTTGAATTCTTCGCTGTCGTCTTCTTTCGTGATGCAGTCGGTTTACGTTTTGCCGTTTTCTTCTTGGCGCCAGTCTTCTTTTTCGCACTTGGCTTTGTTGCTTTTGGTGTGCGCTGGCTGCTACCCTTTCCGGTGGGGCTCAGTTGTGATTCCACGAAAGGCTTCACAACTGTTTCCCAATCCGCATCATCACCTGGCCAGATGCCTTGGTTTACTGCAGCATTCTTGACTCGGCTCAAGTGCATCCGACTGATGCCGATTGAATCCGCTGCATCCTGTTTCCTGATTTCCTTAAACGTCAATTCACTAAGCTCCGATTACCCATTTGATTATCCACGCAATGCCAAAGAATGAGGCAGACAGCAAGTCGTTTCCTGGCTCACTTCGACACCTCCATTTCTAAGCATCCATAGTAGTCGCCCCACGCAGTTCCGTTGCTCATCTCAAGCGGAGGGCATGGCCACGGGCGATCGCTGGTGATAAACCCTTTTTCGTCAAACTCATCCAACTGCTCATCGCTGAGGAATTCTTTTCCTTCGTAGAAGATCTCTGATGTTGCCTCCTGGATGAAATCATAGAATGCATCGCACTTATGATCAGTAAGGGACGAGTCACACCTAATCACGTAATACCTTGGTCGATCATCAATGTGAGACAACCATATCAACTGTTTGCCATCACCATGAATCCAATCGAGCAAGTATGGATTGAACGTGTACTCTATTCCCCATAGACTGCCTGTGGTTTCCTTGAGCTTGATCACTTCAGCACCTCCGGAAGTTCTAGGCATGAGCCCATTGGGAGATCCATGTCTACAGGTGATACAGCAAACTTTGGGGCCTTATGTATCTTACCGTTTTGGTCGGTCCACTGTTTCAGGAAGAAGGGAATGCCAGCGGCCCTGCACTGATCGTATGCGGATTCAACCCATTCATTTTTACACGGCCTTGCAGACTTGCCGGACTCGGAACCCATAATAACCCAATCTATGGTTCCAACATCGTCACCATCACGAGAGTCACAACCGGTCAGGTAATCCGCAGACACGTTGTATCCCCAGTGCTCACATTTGGTGAAATCCACCGGCCCTAATGCTGGCTCATAGCTTACCATCCGGGATGCGGCAGGAATCTTGAGCAGGTGCGGGATTCGCTCGTTGGCTGTGGTTTGGTCCTCAACGCTTGTGCCGATAATTACGTTTGGAAGTGGCCAGTGATAGTAATAGCCTGCGTTCATCAAGGCTGGCCGGAATCTCCACATTGCAGCACGAATGCCCATGTACGCAGATTTATCTGAATCGACAGGAATTTGAAAGTACTTCACAGCCATCTCTGGTCTTTTCGTCAAGATGATAAAACGATGCTCAGGGCATAGAGCCATAACAGCAAAGGCTTTGTCTATATCTTCGAAATCAATCGCCTCATGAAACAGGTCATTCCACACGGCATAGACGGTTGGTTTCTTGCGCTTCAGCGGCTTCTCAAGGTTCTGCGGGAGGAAGCGAACTTCCTTACCGTCAAAGGTGCCGTTGAACTGTGTTGCAATCTTCTGGCTGTCTTGCCGCTTCCTGATGTTGGCTTCATGCTCCGCCCAGCAGTTGACACACCCGGCGGATACTTTCGTGCATCCCGTTGTCAGTCGCCAGGCGTCATTCCACCAAAGGCCCTTCTCAATGCGTTTGGGATTGATCATGTTCACATCACACCTCCATCGAATCGACGGCCATGCACAAGGGGCAAATCGGAAGATCGCCATTCATGTAGCCTGTTGTTCCCCAGTCATCAGGGTTGCTTTGGGTTTGGCAGCAATCGCAATTGACAGGTTTGGTGAATTCGTATTCAATGGCCGAGATTACATCATCAGCCGAACCATAGAATGTTTCATGTCTGGCATCTTGCGAACACATCATGCGCCACTCTCTGTAGTCCCTGTCATACTCCAACCTTTCAACATCAAGGCAGTAATCTTTGGCCTTCTCTTCTATCCTCTGCCTGTTGGTTCTCACGGTAGCACCTGCTCGATTTCGTTAATTGTCTCTTCTCGCAAAGTTACTTGCATGAATCCATCGCAGATGTAGTCGCCATACGGATGTGGGAAATCGTCCTCAATCGACTGGAGTGCCTTCTGCATCTGCTCAAGCCGTTGTGCCGCCGCATACAAGACTAGATCGGGATCACGATCACACTCTGCAGGAATGCGCATTGTGAATTCACGATCGCGTTTGGGCTTTTCTGGAAAAGCGTCTGAAAGCTCATGCAATCTTTTGACGATCTCAGTTGTTGGCACTTCCTCTGGTTTCTGATACTTGGTGCTCATGCTGTTAGTTCCTCCGTTTTAAGAATTGCCTGTTGAATCAAAGCTTTGGCGAGTGCCTTTGCCGTCTGAACTGGCGTGTTGATCGCTGGCCCCCAGTGATTCACAGCCAATCCGGACAGCTCTAAACCCAAATCATCACATGCTTGCTGGATACCTGTGGATGTTCCACCGCTACCACAAAACAGGTCTACAAATCGAATACTCATACATTCCTCCGTTATGTTCGCTCAAAGTCTTTCTCTGCGTCCACGAGTGCCTTCATGCCGCTTCGTGAATCCTTCAGCACCTTCTTGAGTGATTCGCGCATCTTAGTGCGCTGCTGCCTGTCAGGTGCAGACATCTTGCCATATTTTCTCATACGTTCCTGAACGCATGCCTGGATAAATTCGTATGCTGTAAGTTGTGTAAATGGCCCATTTCGTGGACGTCGGAAAGCGT
>Ga0180433_10009057_pt1 | contig 12261 bp, 16 predicted proteins | sample SS_ome_8_FD_132980 | JGI IMG/M metagenome (GOLD analysis project Ga0180433, IMG submission 132980) | Hypersaline lake sediment archaeal communities from the Salton Sea, California, USA - SS_1_D_1 metaG | ecosystem: Environmental > Aquatic > Non-marine Saline and Alkaline > Hypersaline >... | reverse complement strand
TTTATTAAATTTAAAAATATTATTTTTTGCAAAATCAACTATTTTAAAAAGAAAATTCTTTCTTTTATTTTTGACCATAATGAAGACCTTTCATTCATTAATACCCATTCTAAATTGTAAATATCTGGATATTTTTTGTTTAAAATATCTTTATTTTTAAGAAGTTTAAAAAATACTTCTTTTAATTCAGATCTAGAATATTGAAATTTAAATGATCGATCTTTAAAACATCCATTAAAACATTTTTGAGCATCTACTTCATCATGACAAATATGTAATTCTTGAATATTATTAAAATTACATACTCTAACAGAATCACTTCTAACTAAAATTTTTCTTTTACCTAATTTATCTTGATGTTCAATTTTTTCATTATCATAATCAATTTTTTGATTATATTTGCAATTTTCAGAACATATTTTAAAATTCTTTTTATATATTTTATCTAAATGTCTCATTATCAAGATTTTAATTCTTTTTTTTACATCTTTACTACTTCTCATATATTTACCGCCCTCAAAATAATTTAATGTCTTTAATATCTTTAAATTCATTCCAATCTAATTCAATAATCTCTGAACCTCTACTTTTAAATTCTTCCATCAAGACGAAATGATATTCATGCAATTTTTTTAAATAATCTAATGTAATATTAGACTCACAATCTCTTTTTCGCAAATTTAATATTCGATCTAAACATATTTCAGGAGTAGCATTTAAAAAAATTACATAGTCTGGAGGTTTAATTTCATCTAACATATGATTTCTATGTAACATATAATGGTTATGTCCTACATCATCAATATTTCCCACATCATGATTTACATTTTCAAATACTAAATCTCCATATATTGATCTATCAAAAACGCAATGTTTACCTTTTGATATGGCCTTTTGATGCATTATATACCTTCTAACTAATAAATATAATTGCATTTCAAGAGCATAGCGTTTAGGATTTTTATAATATCTATCTAAATATGGATTATCTTGAACAGGCTCCTCATACAAATCAAAATCATATAAATAAGAAATTTCTCGTGCAAAATAACTTTTACCCGATGCAATAATTCCCTCTATTACCACTTTAATCATTACTTTTCCTTTTAATTAAAAATCCATTCTTATCACTAGATAAGCTATACTTTTGATGCGCATATTCTGAAAAGCCATTTTTATGAGTAACTAATAAGATATCTATATTTAATTCTTCTGATAATTTTCTAAGAAAAGATGCAGTAGCAGGAACTCTTTCTTCATCCAAATGAGCAAACGGCTCATCAAGAACTAAAAACTTCTTTAATTGTAAGTTTTTCAATGCTATACATCTTAAAATAATACTTATTACAGAAATAAGTCCACCCCCAAATGAACCAATTATTGGAAACTCTTCGTCATTTTTAATAATCTTTAAATCTAAAGAACTTCTATCTCGTTTAATCACATGATTTATTTGAAATTTTAATGATTTATCTTGAAATATTTCTTGAATACCTTTAGTTACTAAATTACTAATCCTTTCAAACAATTTATCAGAACATTCTTCAATATAGGTAGAAAAATATTTCTGAACTTTAATTAAATTATTAATTTCTAACTGAATAGATTCAATTTTATTATTAATAGATTTTTGTAAACTAACAGACTCTTGATAACGTCCATCAATATAATTAATTTTATCCCTAATGAAATTATAAGAATCTATCAAATCTTGCATTAATCATCCTGCATAAATGCTATAAAGCTTTTAATACTACCTTTTTCATAAATACTAATCATATTATCATATACATCAATCTTGACCATTTCCTCAGAAAAACAATTTAAAATTTTTAAAATCCTAATGAAATTAATGGAAAAAACTAAATTCTCTGAATTTCGTCTTTTAATCAAAATAGGTTCTTTATTATATATTTTTTCACTAATATTTTTACTACTTATTTGGAGAATATTGCTACCCAACAAAGCAAACGACATTTTATTAGATTTCTCTAAAGGTATACTAAGTCTATTAATAACCTTTAATAGTTGTTCTCTACCAACAAGAATAGAGTCTTTGGCCTCTGATTTACCGATAACATCATTTACATTAGGAATTTCACCTTCTGCTTTTCTAATTGCCATATAAGAATTAGTATAATCTTTTACAAAATACCAACAATCATTTTCATAAAAATGTATTTCTTCTCCTTCCATTAAAGACGTGTATTTTATAAGTCCTGACAAAATGCCTATAGGTATTTTAAAATAACCTTCAAATTTAGTTGTACAAAAACCTATCCATTCATTTTGACCAAAAGCAATAATTTTATCTTTTAATTCAACAAAACCAAAATTATTTTCAGTATTAAATATTTTAGCAAAATGTAAAATTTCTATAAATTCACTTAATCGATATTTAGTAACTAATTTTGAAGTATTAAATTGATCATCTAATGAACTAAATATATCTGCTGGTTTAGTTGATAAGAATATATCTCCATCTTGCTTAAATTCCAAAATAGAATCTTCTTCATTATATTTCATGTAAAAGTCTTTATCTTCAAGCCTATTTACAAGATTAATCATCTTTTTTCCATTAACTAAAAAGGCCTTATCAGATTTACTACCTTGTATTTTCATAGCAATTTTGACTGAAGTTTCCTCATTTTTAGAGTAAATATTTAAATTTTCTTCAGCACTATTAACATCGAAAATAATTTTATCATTAATATTCAATTCTTCATTTTCATAACATTTCTTTAACGCAGGAGACAATTTGTTTAAATGCTTTGAAAATACTTCTTTTAAAATTTTAACTTCCATTTTGTTTTACCTCTTCGTGATATTTTTTTATATTTTCTTTTAATTGATCTAATTCTAACTTTTTATTTTTCATTTGCTCTTTAATAGAATGACTTAATTTTTCTATTTCAGCATCTATACTATTACAATCAACACCTAATTCTTTTGCTTCTTCATGTAATTTTTTCAAATTATCTTTAGCAACATTATTTTCAGCATCTATACTAAGAATTTTTTTTTGAACTTTTTCACTTTCACTTTTTAAAGTCAAAAAAACTTTAAGTAAACTATCTAATTCTTTTTGTTCCATTTAATTCAAATTCTCCACAAAAAAATCACCATTATCTGACTCATCATTTAAATAATTTAAACCTTCCGTACATTTACTTGTATATTGACACCATTTACATCTAAAACCCATACAAGCTTCAAAATTATTAAATTGCACTATTTCAGATATAAATTTTACATTATTTAAAATTTCATCAAAATTCTTTTGTTGAAACCTTACAAACTTGACTTTTCTCTGTCTTATTAGAATAAAACCTAATTTATGAGGACATTCACCATATTTTAATTGATTTAAAAGGCCATAATAAAGTAATTTATTTTTATCTAATAATGATTCTTTTTCAACACATTGAATATCATAGATTTCTACACCACCAGAGCTATTAATAAGTTTTAAAGGTATTTCTCCAATTAAATCAAAACCATATCGATTTATTGATATTGACAATAAATTAAAATATTCAACACTTAAAAGATGGTATTTTTTTATAAGAAAAATTATATTTTCAACATAATCAAAACATAACTTAACCAAATCATGTTTTTTTTCAAAATTACTTTCATCCACATATTTTCTAATTAAATATTGTATTTCAAATCGACATTTAGATTTTAATAAAAATAGTTTTTTTTGATAAAAATCTAAAAAAACTTTACGCAAAACATCATTTTGAATATTAATCTTAATTTCTTCTTCATTAAAAAATTTTTCAATTTTAACTTTATCAATATACTGAAATTTAAACTTTTTAGGACAAGATAAGTAATTTTTATAATTATGAAAATTTAATGATTTAATCATTTTGCCTGACCTAAATAATAAATTATTTTCTTTTTTACTTCATTATCAATATCTGATCTCTTTTCAATTTTATCAATATCTAAAAAATCTCCTGAAATATCTTTCTTTAAATCACTTATATAATCTAATATATTTTTGTCATTAATAATTTTATCTTCTTTTGATTGAAAGTCAAAAATTTGATCTGCTGGTGTGATTTTTAAATCTTTAGTAAAAATTTTAATTCCAGTATTAATACTTATAATATTAACAGAAACTTTTCGATCAATATTTTCTTTTGTAAAAGTTCCTCTACTTAATGCACCTGGAGCTGATATATATCTTCCATTTATTTCTCTAAAACCAAAATTCTCATGATAGTGACCTAAACATAATACATCCCAATTTCCTAAATTTGCTAAATCTTTAAAAGCATAAATTTTTTCTCCAAAAAATATACTACTTATATCTGCTGCATATAAATGGGCCAAAGCAATACAATAATCACACTCTTCTTTATCAATCATTTTCAAATAATTTAAAGGTCGCTCTTCTCTATAACTAAAACCACTAATTTTAATTACTTTGCCTTGACTATTTGTTATAAAAAATGGTTTTTCATCTAAATTATGAATACCTGATAAAAATAATGAAAATATAGGTTGTTCTCTTAATAAATCTAAACTTTTAAATTTTAAATCATGATTACCTGAAATGGCCAATACTGATGAAAATTCATTAAGTAATTCGATTACTTTATTAACCAATTCATGACTATTTGAACTTGGAGCAGGAATATCAAATATATCCCCTGAAATTAATAAACCACCTACTTCTTGTCCTTGTGCAATAAGATGTTTTTCTAAACTTAAAACTTGATTTAACTTATTAAAAATTGATTCATGATAATCATCTTTTCTACTTGGAAAATTTCTATCTTTATTTCGCAAATGAAGATCTGTTATATGTATAAATATCATTATTACACATCTCCAGGATTAAAAGATTCAGACCCACATAATGGACAATTATTAGAAAACTTATTTTTAATTTCAAGCTGAACATCTTTTAAATTAGATTTTAAATTGTGAATTTGTTTTTCATTTTTCGATATACTATTTTGCAAATCTTTAATTTGAATTGCTAGCCGCATCAACCTCTTAACTCTTTCAATATCTATATCGAATTTAAAAACATTAAAATTAGATTTTTCATATAAATCTAATCTGTGATTATAAAATTGAATATTTTTCTTTATTTGAATTAAATTTTTTAATTTTTTAAATGAATCTATTAAATCAAAATTGCTAATTGCAAAATCAAACTTGTTAAAAATATTAACTTTCTGATTAACTTTAATTATTTGATAATTTAATTTCTTAATCTTATCTAAATATTGTTGCTTCTTTAATAAATCATCAATTGATATTTTACTAAACTGACTCTTGATGTCATCAAAGCCCTCATAAAAAGATATTTTAGCATCAATATCTTTTTTATCAGCCTTTCTAATTCTTAAACTTTTCTTCTGTTCATTAAGATCTTTAGAACAAATTTTTGATGCTTTATTTAAAAAATCAATATTTCCAACAACAGACAAAACTTCTGCTATTTTAGAACCCGTTTCTTTTAATAAAAAGATTGGATCAAACTGATCAGATATTTGTATGTTATATTTTTTTCCATCAACTTCAATTAATTTAAACCCTAAATCAACTAATTCATTGGGAATTTTATTACTAGCACTTTCATACTTTTTACCATTAATAATATATTTTGAAGTCTTCTTTGTGCTAATCCATTTAATTTTGTTATTATCAAAAGATAATTCCACTTCACATTGCTTTTGACCTGATGTGATAAAATAATGACCACTTTGTGAAGATAATAAATATTGAATAGATCTTACAATAGCTGATTTCCCAATATTAGAAACACCATTAATTACTGTAAGACCTTCAATATTTATTTGAATATCTTTAATTGATTGAAAATTTTGAATATCAACTTTAATCATTCAAACTACTTTAAAAAAACACTTAAACTTCTATTTTACTAACAATTTTTTTCCTACCACGCTTTTTAGGTTTATCAGTTTCATTGTTGTTTTGAATTTCATCATCACCATCATCTTGTTCCCGAGACACATCTTCTATTATTTGACCTATTTTATACTTATCTTGTTGATACCATTCTACATATTGTAAACATTCTTGATATAATTTTTGATCAGATTTTAATCTTTCTTTAAATTCATTCTTACCTCTGAATTTGAAACCACTTGGGCCTTTATATTCACCAAATCCAGCACCTTTAATTTCAACTATTTTCATTCTTGTTAAAAGATCATTCAAAAATTCAATATTATCTACACCTTCACCAAATCTAATTGTAATCATTTCTCTTTTTTCAGGAGATTTAATTTTATTTTTCTTAATAGTCAATTTACTTCTTTGGTAAAGTCTAACTTTTTCCTCTTTATGCAACATCTCATTCCATACAAGAGTTTCACTAGCAGGAATACTAGAAGTTTCAATTCTAACCCTAGTAGAATAATAAAATCTAATGGCCTTACCAGATGTAACAGTATCTACTTCAGCACCAGGAGGAGTCCACCCTGTATTAATATTGACTCTTGTTTGATTGACAAATAAGGCACAAATATTATGTTTTTGAAGTTCCTTACCAAAAATTGGAAGCCAATCACTTAATTTTCTTCCTTTTAATGCTATTTGTTTTGAATTTGGATCATCCATTGTTGCTTGAGGAATCATAGCAGCAACTGAATCTACTACAACCAATTTTACTTGACCTGTTCGAGAATAGTTAAGAATAAGATCTAAACCTTCTTCTAATGAATTAGGATTGAAAATTAAAAACTTATCTTCATTAGTATTAATACCCATTTCTTGAGCATACTCTTTATTAAATGTTCTTTCTTGATCTACAAATAAAGGTAAAATACCCATTTTCTGGGCCTCTGCTACTGCGTGCATAACTAAAGTTGTTTTTCCAGATGCTTCAGGACCATATACTTCATGCATGTGTCCAAACATCCAACCATTACAACCTAACATATAATCTAAAAGTATAGATCCTGTAGGAATAACGCCTTTAAACTCAAAGGTTGGTCTTAAATCTTTATATTGTTTATTAAGTTCATCAACACTCTGATCATTTTTTCTCGCCATTACACACCTCATTATTTTTAATAAAATCAATAGATAGAATATTTTCTGGTCGTTTACGTGTTACTCTATTAAATACTTGAATTTCATGCTCTTCTAAATCTTGTATTCTTATTTGACCCTTTCTCAATTTTAATTCTGTATCTAATAATCTTGCTAAAGAATAAGCATCACATAAGTCTTCTATCTTTGATAAATCTGATTTTGTAACTTTTTTCTTTCTATTAGAAAAAATCAATTCTAAGAAATTGATTTTTTCCCATTTAGTTTTAACTGCTTCTATTATTTGATTTTTATCAGCATTTCCATTTCCTGTAGCAAATAATTTGCCAGTTTTAGGACTTACTAATCTTAATGGAATATTCTTTTTAAAAAGTAACAGTTTAACACCTTCAATGAATCCACCTATTTGAAATAAACTACCACTTTTTGAACCAAAGGAATAATCTTCGATAATTGAATAATCAATTGTATATTTTGAGATAAAAAAATCGACAGAATCTAGCATAAACCACAATCTAAGCATATCATAAACATCATTAGACATATTTTTATCTTTCTTCGGAGATGTAAGATGAAAATAGTCTAACAACTTACTATCCTTAAAAACAATCATGCCAGAATGGTTTAATGCTAAATCTGCCGAAAAAATTATCATTTAAAATCTTTTTATATTAGAAGCTGTTTAATGCATCATCTAAATTTATATCATCACTTGAGTCATTAGAATCATTTGAACTATTTGAACTATTTCGAGATGATTCACCTAATAATAACGCTCTAACATCTTCTTCATCTAAATCTTGACCAATATACGTTCCTAGTATTGGCCACAAACCTTCTGCTTTATCTAGGGCCTTTTTTTCTAACTCAGGAGTTGATCTCCAAAGAGGAGTTTGATTTGGATAAATTTCTATATCAGCATTTTGAAATTTAGCATCAGTACATGTAAATTCAATATCATGTTTAATAAGAGGAAACTTATCATCTTTATTCGTTAGTTGTCTTAGTCTTTTTGGTGCAACTCTCCACGGTTTAACATCAAAATCAATTGGATCAACAACTTTTCCATATTTATCTGTTCGATACACAGCAACAACTGTCACACTTTTTTTCTTAGGATCACCTAGTTTTTTACAACATATCTTATCTTTTTTCTTTGGGTCCAAACACATAAATATTTTTTTATTCGCTTCATCATAATGAAAATGACCACTAGACCATTTAATAAAACGAAAGTACATTTTACCATCATCTTTAGTCACTTGTTCAGTTGTACCATTCTTAATTCTTTGTTTAATTGAATTTTGAATTGATTCTTCTGACATCCCTCGATCTTTTAACACTTTAATAAAAGTTTTCGCTTCAATTTCATAAAAGATGATAGAAAGCCTATCAACCTTATCCTTTTCTCCTTTAAAACACTCAATGATTTCATCATTTAATGTTTCATCTTCAAATCCAAACGATTCTTGATACTTACTCATACCAAATTCTCCTATACAATGTTGTTATTAATGGCCTTTTGTCTATCATGGACATTGGCATACAAAATTATTTTAAATTTCTTTTAAAAAACTATCGATTTTTTCAGTTGTTTCTTTCTCATCATAATTCATCTGCTTTAAAGTAGGATCTTCAAAAGAAGCAGGTTTAGGTCTTTCTCCTAATGCTATTCGTTTTTCCATAACTCGCCATTGCAATCTAATTCTACTTTCTTTATTTTTTAAATAACTAGCTTTGTTATCTATAACGTCTACAAGATTTTGAATAGGATCTAAAATTTCTTCTAATTTAAATATATCTAATTCAACATCAACTGGATCATCTTTATATTCTTCTATTTTTTTGAACTTTCTATTAGTAAGAATTTTTAACAATGTTTTTCTATTTTTAATAGATGATTTTAAATTAGTTAATTTCTTCGATGTTTCAGTCTGTAATACTTCAACTCTATCAATATATTCACTTAATTTAGAAATATCACTATTGATTTTTGCAGGACCTCCATACATTGGATCTTCTGGTAACTCTAAAGTCATTTCTCCTAATTCTTGATAAATTTCATCAAACTCTACTTCAAACTCTTTCATCGAATAGTCTCCTAAATATCCAAATTGAACTTTGTTACATTAGAAAGATTTTCTTTATTAAAAATAATAGAAGAATTTAAACTTAAATGGCAATATATTTTTTTGGCCAATTCTCTAATTTCCCATTGAGAAGATTTATCTAATCTTTTTTGAAGAAATTCAAACCAAGATCTAAAATTACCTGAAACTATCATTTCAGTCACACAAGCATTTGGTAAAACAAATCTTGCATCTTGTTTTGAAATATTATCAACTACTAATAATGCCTGATAATTAAATTTAATTTTTTGCATCAAATTTAAATAATCAGAATTTCCATTTAAAGAGTCTGGAATCACATATTTAAAATCATTTTCCTTTACATATCTTTGAGATTTTTGAACAAAAGATAATTGTCTATGTCTAACAAATTGATGACTACATGCTCTCGAAATATCTCTAATATGAAATGTTGCAGAAGCATGTTCAAGAACAGATAAATGTCCTAATTTTATTATTTTAGAAAGAAACTTTAAATCAGTTCCTAATTTCACACTTGAGTCATGACTAATTCTTGCGGCCAATTCTATAATTCTTTCAGCATTATTTGTTGCAGCAACTAAATTAACAAACATAAAAATACCTTTTTTCAAGTCGTCTATATATATAAATACACAAGTAAAAAGTAAATTTACAAAAAAAATAAAAAATTTTTTTAAAATAATTTAGATATTAATAAAAGAATTAAAGAAAGAAAAAATAAGATAACTATTTAGATATTAAATTCAAGTAGACCTGCGACATTATAACAATCAGTGGCAACAGTATCTCCAGAATCTTCGTAAACATCTTCTACAAAATTTAGATTATTATCATGTCGAACAACTTTTTTGTTCTTTTCGTCAAAAGTGAGTAAAGTATTATCAAATTCACTTTCTTGTATATAAAAGCCTGGTTTAGCAAAAATATCAGAATCACCAGTATTTATATATGAACTATTAACTCTGGCCAATTTACGGCCTGTATGAACATATAAGTTACCATCTGTATGCTTACAATGACCAAAAAATCTTTGATCGTCTTGACCTGTTAATACTTGAAATCCTGTAGCAGAAAAACCTGATGAAACTTCTTGGACTTTCAATAAATTTTGATCTACGCCTGATAGTAAAAAATATCCGCTAGTAAAATCTTCACTTAATCCATAGATATTCAAAAAACTGTATAAAACTCCTGATTCATATTTTGACAATGTAAAAGACGTTAAATCAATCTTAAACATTCCAACCCCAGGAGATTCATATGAAGTACCATATAAATTTGTGCCTACAGTTAATAATCTATCAGGAAATCCAACTGAAGATAAACTTAATTGATTAACATAAGAAAGGGCCGAATCTAGCTTTAGAATCCTCTTATTGATCGAATCAGCTACATATATATTATTAGATGAATCTCTAGCAATATCTTTAGGAAAATTAGTTCTATCAGTACTTGAACCACTTGTTCCATAAGCTCCAAAATAATATTCTAAATTATTTGATGCATCTAATCTTTTTACAATATGTCTATTAGTCCTTTGACTTAAGTATAATTTTTTTGCCATTATCTATTCCTCACCCAATATGTGGTTCTAATTTTTTGTTTTGATCACTACTTTCTTTTTCTTCCTCATCATCGTCTTCTTCTTCATATTTATCTGGATGCATTTTACGATTAATTTGATCAATTAAAAATTCTGATTGATCTTCTTCTTTTACAAATTCTTGCACTTCATCAACTTTTTCTATTACCTCTTCATCTTTCCAATGAGGGGCCTTACATTCATCATATAAGCAATCATATATATCACTTAATTTATCGCAAACATCAAAATAGGCCTTTCTAATGGCCGTAATTTCTCTTACAAAACCCTTCCCACCTAATTTTCCATCTGGTGAAATTTCTGCACTTTTTAATTGATTGAATTTAGATGCTGCGCTATTAACTAAACCTAATCCAACAGCAGTTGATCTTAATATTTTAGAAATAACTTTAAGATTTTTCTTTTGTGGAGAAAAACTTCCTATTTCTCTATTACTACTAGCTCTTTTTGTTAATCGTACTCTCAATTTTCAAATCCTCTTAGTTTTTTTATTCCACCTGTCAAGACGAGAATTATCTTTGTTTCTTAATACAATCTCAAAATCAAATAAAAATAACTTTATATCATCTGGAAAATCTAAATCTTCCTTATATTTAAAACTATATTTATTATCTATTAAAATTTTAATTATTTTCACACCATCAAAATTCTTTGTCCATTGAGTCAAGTTTTTTATTTTATCAAAAGATTGATTCTCAGCTACTATTATATTATCTATAAAAAGAGAAAAATTTTTCATATATTAAAAATCTCACCTAATTGATTAAATTGTTCTTTAGATATTTCTACTTCAAAATCTGGTATTAATTTAGTTAATAATTTACCTTTTCGTAAAAATCTTCTAAAATCTTTTAATCCAAAATTATCAAATTCAATCAAATGTCCTGCTTCAATTGGAGCGTTTAACTCAACCTCTAATTCTTGATCAAAAAACTGTAACTTTAAGTTATTATTGATTAAAAAATGAATAAAATGAATTTTCTTTTCCCAAATAATATCTAGATTTTTAATTTTAAATTCAGTATCATTTTCAGTATTAATATCAAAATTTATTACTAATGATCCTGGAATCCCTTCATTTATATTCCCCATATCTTTAATAACAATTGAAGTAAATTTCGACATTCCACTAGGAACTTCTACTACTATTTTTTCTGTTTTAATTTGATTGTTTACTAATCTTTTATAAGATACTGTTTTTAAACATCCTAAATAGGCCTCTTTAAGAGATATTTCTTGTAATAGAACTACATCATCTGATCTAACCAAATTAGAACCAGTATTTTGATTACTCAACGATATATCAAATATATCAAACCATTTAATATTAGGATTGTCATAATCTTTTCTTTTATTTATATCAGATAAAATTTCATATGCTTTTGAAATTTTTTTAAATTTTTCTTCTTTCCCAGGATTAAAATCTGGATGATATTGTTTTGCTAATTTTCGATATGCTTTCTTTATTTCATCTATTGTCGCAGTTTTCTCTATGTGTAA
>Ga0180433_10009055_pt1 | contig 12262 bp, 10 predicted proteins | sample SS_ome_8_FD_132980 | JGI IMG/M metagenome (GOLD analysis project Ga0180433, IMG submission 132980) | Hypersaline lake sediment archaeal communities from the Salton Sea, California, USA - SS_1_D_1 metaG | ecosystem: Environmental > Aquatic > Non-marine Saline and Alkaline > Hypersaline >... | reverse complement strand
TTTGGCAGCGACGGCGGGGGACGTTCATCCCCCGGCGTATTATTTGCTGCTGAAAGCCTGGCTGGTACTATGGCCCGCGTCGATCCGCATCGAGGTTGCGGCGCGTTTCCTTTCATTCGTGCTCAGTTTGGTGGCCCTGGTCCTGTACGCGCGCGTCTTGCGGATGCTGGATTTATCCGATCCACACCGGCGCGCGGCGTGGGTCATCGTGTTGTTTCTTCCCTCGTTGGTCTATTACGCCGCCGAAGCGCGGATGTACACGCTGTTAATGTGCTACGTCCTGGCGGCATACATTATGTTAGGAGGCTCCCATGTCAGGAATGCGCGATTTTCTAATTTTGTACAACGCCGCCGATACGGTGACGTGCGACAGCTGCGGGCTGGCATTAAAACCCCAGCGCAGGCCTATGCGCCTGGCACGTCTTGGGTGCCCCAAGTGCGGCCACAAACATTTCACCTTCCACGACTTACCCCACAATTTGGAAGTTTCTTACTCGACCTTGTGCGCGGCGCGTGTGGTGGAACCCTCATCCTCGGAGCCGCCCTTACCCATAACGCCGGTATCGTCTGGGGTGGGCTGATCCTGGTCGTGCTCTGGGTATGGGGTGATAAATTCACACGTGCCCTGTGCGAAATTGCGGCGGGCATCGCCGTGATAGGCTATACCGTGAGTTGGCTACCCATGTTCGTAGGGCAGTTGTTTAGCACCCGTGCTAACTATTGGACCTGGGCCAACGGACTGGGTACAGCCGCTTACATGCAATTCCTCAGTCTATTTTATTCACCCCACATCCCCGATAATGGCGTAGATGCCCTCCTAATGTTCTTAGTCGGGGGCTTGACGACCTGGGGAGTCGTGGCGTTGGCGCGCAAACAACCCCGCGCGGCGGCGTTGGCCACGGGCTTCCCCCTTGCCGCCCTGGTGGGAAGTAAGATCCTGGGCGTGTCGTTCTTGTTACACCGGCTAATGGTCCCCGGCGCGTTTTTCGTCGCCATCGCGTGGGGCGCGCTCCTGACCCGCGACGACGTGGGGCGCGTGCTGGCCGTTTTGTTAACCGTGGCGATGGTCTATCTTAACGTGCTGGCCCTGACGAAAGGCCGCACGGCTTGCACATATAACGCGGTGCTGGATGCAATCCGCAAACAACCCGCTGACGTGCTTTATGGTAACAACAGCGCGATTGTGCCCGTGTCGCTCTATTCCGGCGTGCCTGCTGCGATTATGGACGGCTACGCTGATCCCCTGGGATCGGGCCTCAGTGACCAAACCCTGAACGCCCTTGGGGTTGCCAGCGCGCAACTTGAGGACCTGGATTGGAAACGCGCCTGGGTGCTGTGGTTTGGTGTGCCTGGCAGCACCGAACACGAAGCCCGGTACATGGAAAGCCTAATCACTCGCTACGATGGTGCCGAAATTGTGCCCGGTTTGGGTGACGAACGGTTCACAACTGGTGGGTTGTATTTGTTGGAGAGGGGGGACGAATGGGTACAGCACTAGAATTGTGGAATCCCCCATTGCCCGATATTGGGCCGCCATTGCAACCCGGCGAAATCGACTACCCCGACATCCCCTTGCCGTGGTGGGCACGGTTGCGTGGTTGGTGGCGGACGCGCGATCAGCGCGCCGAAGCCGCCAAACTGGAACGCAAGGCCGCGCAGGATAAACGCCTGGCCGCCAAACGAGAACGCGACACGGCCCGCGAATTCGCCAAGATGGACGCGCGGCAAAAGCGCGTCTTGAGCCGTGAAATGCGCCTGGCAAAAGCGCGCATTTCAGAACGCCTCACCCGTTTGGAATTTGCCCATTGGCGCATCAATCAAAAGAAGTACAAAATCAGCCGTTTGCGCTTTGCTCAAGCTGCGGCCACCCCAGCCTCGTTATTTTTCCGCGTGGACACGGTGCGGATGCCCCGTGGGCGCGGTATCACCACGGACGCCCTGAGCGAAACCAACATTTTACACGAACTCAGCCTGGCGTGTGGCGCGCCCGTTTCAACCTACCGGCACTATGCCAACGGCTTTTGGTTTGTCGTCGAACGCGCGGGCGGCCTGGGGGCGATCCCTGACTATGTCGAATTTGACGAGGTCTTCAGGCAGATGCCCAAGAGCGCCGGGCCGTTGGATTTCCCCCTGGGCATTGGCGTGAATAAGCGATTTTATCACGTGGACATTTCCGAGATGCCCCACCTGATCGTGGCCGGGGCCACGGGCTTCGGGAAATCCGTTTTCCTGCACAATATGATCTGCTGCATCATCCAGCGATCCACCCCCCGCCGCGTGCAACTGGTGTTGGTTGATCTGAAAGGCGGCACCGGCTTGGGCGGCTACGCAGGTATCCCGCATTTGTGGAGTGAGGTTTGTGACGCTACCGATCTGGATGATGAAGAAGTAGACCCCAACGTCGTGGTGACCACCGGACGGCGTAAGCGGCGTGAGGGTTTCCGCGTGCAGCCTGTCATCTATTCACGCCGTGAGGAGATGGTGCCGGTGCTGACCCGCATTTTCTACGAGTGCGAACGGCGCTTCCAGGCATTCACCCGCGCCGGGGTGCGCGATCACGCGGGCTACAACCGGCGACATACCGCCAACCCCATGCCCTTTATGCTCTGCGTTTTCGATGAAATTCAAAACGTGATGCTGGACAAAAAAGAGCGCGGCGACGCGGAACGCTTGTTGACTGACATTGCCTCACGGTCCAGGGCAGCGGGTGTGCATTTGGTCGTCGCTACCCAGCGCCCCAGCGTTGATGTAATCACCGGCTTGATCAAGGCGAACTTCCCGGCGCGTGTGGCCTTCGCAGTGACATCACCGCAGGATAGCCGCACTATTTTGAATAATGGGCAAGCGGCGGATTTGGGCCGTAAGGGGATGTTGATCTACAGCCAAGAACGCAATTTCAACAAATGCCAGAGCGCGTTTGTCTCTGAATCTTACGCGGCTGACGTGGTGGATCGTGTCAAATCAGGTGCCCCGGCGAAGATCTATACCAGCGTTGGACGGTTGGATCTATTGCGCTGGGTCGTCGAGGAGCAAGACGGCGCGTTCGACGTGGATCAGGTCCACGCGCACTTTGCCCCGCGCGGCGTCAAATACGAGGACGTGCGCGTTGCCTTGCGAGAATTAGCCGTTGAGGATGTAGAACTGGATGGCAGCGTCTACCGCTGGCGACGGCGTGACAAAACGTTCGTGCGCATCCTGGACGATGGCCGCGCCGAAGATGATCTGGAATTCGAGACGATTGCCCGCTGGGCGTTGGAGAGCAATAAAGCGCGGCTGGATTTCCGCGCCGTGCACAAGCAATTCCGCAAATCCATCACCCAAGACGATCTTAAGGCGTTGCTTAAATCTTGGGATGATCAGCGACTTGAAATAGATGGTGATATGTTCGTCATCACCCCTGGGGCTGGTCGAAAACCCCGCCTAGTTACGCGAGTAGAGGCATGAATAATTTTGTGTGTGGTGTGTTGTGTGCGGCAACCCAGCGCAAAAACTGGGATACAGGTACACACATAAATGGTCACACACAACAAATGGAGGCTAGATGGACATCATCACCAATACCTTGACCGGTGTGTATACACGCACCGTTTATATGATCGAACTGCCATCCGGCAATACGGTGGCCATCGCCGCGCACGCAACGTTTGGCGAATTGGCCGTGTTCCTGGCGTCGTTGCTGGTCGCCGCGCTGCTGGTTGCGCTGCTGGTCAAACAGTGGAGGCATTAACGTGGACCCGTATGTCATCAGCCTGTTAGCCGTCGCCCTGGTCGCTGTGGTGCTGGATGTGGTCTCGATCTGGATCACGCGCGTGATTGCCCTTGAGTGGTACGAACGGCAGTTGTGGCAATGAGCACGCTGATCACCGACCTAGGCGCGTTTTTAGTGTTGCTATGGCCCGCCGCGATACCGTTTCTTGGCGGGGTGTTTGCGTTGGTTTTATTGTTGTCGATCCTCGCCCCATTCCGGGCCGTGGCAGAGAGGGGGTGATTTGCATAGCTGGCCTTGCAAGCCGTGGATCTACGTTTCAAACAAAAAATATCTTATGAAAGGAGTTTAGCACCATGTCTATTTCAATCGACATCACCGGAATTTTCACGTATTCGGCCCAAGTGGTCAATATGATGATGCCCATTGTAGCACTGAGTGCAGGTTTTGGCCTGGGTTTCGGCCTGGTTTCCAAAATCAGCAATCTCTTTAGCCGCGCGCTATAGGTTTTTCGTAGCGCGTGAGTGGGACGCCGCCGCACAACACGACGCTGTTGTGTGGCAACCACAAGCGGCACGATTTGTGCGGCGGCGTCCCCAGCCCGCGTTTGTTTGTGGGTAACGATGCAACGCAAACGTATTGTTGTAACGCTAGATCCTGACTATGTCCCCTGGGAGCACAACGAGGATGTGGTCAAACTGCGCAAGAAGAAGATAAAAGTCCCTAAATTTCTAATTGGGGCGCTGGCACTTATGGCTATGTTAACGTTGGCCGTGGTCAATAAGGTTAGCCAAGATCGTAAATTGACCGAAGTGATTGTCACCGCCACCCCTACCGCCGTGGTGGAGGTCGCTGAAGACCCTTATGAAAATTGGTGCGAGTATGGCGGGTTGTTACTCAGACCCGGCAAACATTGGATAGGAGATACCGAGCGTGAATGTAAAGCAGGAGTCCTTAGCCCGTAATAAAACATGGATGGCGCTGGCCGTCGTTGCGTTTGTGACGGCGACGCTGCTCATGAGTTCGTTCTTTCAAACGCATGCGCAAACCAGCATCCCTTACGTTTATGTGTTCGTTGATCCTGCGGTTGAAGATTGCAGTAACCTAGTCAATTACACCACAGGCGAATTGCAAACGGGCGCGCCCACGCCCTACGACACGCTAGCACCATACGAATGGGTTGAGATTGAAAAAGAGGTCACCGGGTCCGACGGATCTAACCTGGGCGTGGATCACACGATTATTGTGTGCTATTCGTTTGATCCGTATGGCACCGATCAAACGGTAGAGGACAATACGTTCGCTGAGGGATCGGGCGGCTATCGCGTATCATTTGACATTGGTGGCGGCGTATACCCCAGTTACGGTAACCTGTTCAGTATCAACAGTACGCAGGGAGAGGGCGCACAATGTAACAGCGGCAGTGAGAGCAGCGCCGATACCTACGATCCTACGTCATATTTCACCGATGGCGGGCTAGATGGTCTCAAGTTTTTCAATGAGGTCTATGTCGGTGAGGCGTTTTGCACGGGAACCCCGTATGGTCACATCATTGCCCGTCTACGGTTTTACGGCGACTGGCCCAACGAACCTACAGCGACGCCCACGAACACGCCCACAAATACGCCTACCGCCACGTCTACCCCTGACGCAACGGCAACATTAGCCAGTGCCTCTTGCGGTGAAGGTCAGGTATTGATTGACGGTATGTGCCAGTGGGCTACCAGTCCACTGGAAACCCCGGTGCCGCCTACGTGTCCAGCCTGCTCAGACGGTGAGCACTGCGAGTGGGGCGAATGCGTGGCCGATAGGTGGCCAACGCCTACCCCAGGTGTAGCAATCCAACGTATGGACGTTGAACCTGATTTGTGCCCCGGTGCAGAATTGCTCTGGGAAGAACAATATCTGGATTATGAGGACGCGTATGTAAAAGTTATTCGCCCCCCGCTACCGGATTACGCGGCTTTCAATGTGCGCTACTGGGTCTATGTGCCCCTGGGCGCGAGTTACCAGGCGTATATGTCAATCAACTCTACCCAGTACGACATCAGTACCACGTTAGGGGATGGCCTGCATGAAGGATTCTATCAGGTTGTGTTACCTAATCCGCCGCTATCGGGCAGTGGCGGCGCGGATGTACGGATTGAGATCGCCAACTATACGCCGGGTGAAACCATGATGGTGGCCTCTGTTTGTTTACAGCCATTGCCAGAATTAGAGGAATGTATTAACCTTGATCCATATCTTGATTCGTCAATTATATGGAACACACAAGGTGACGTGAACTTTAGCGAGTATGGCGGCGCTTTTTTGAACCCTGATGATTACGTCTATCAAACCTACAACAATCTGGATGTTGGATCATACGAGTTGATTGTTGAAGCCGCTGCTATCCATCCCAGTACGGTGATGTTAGTCAACACCAGCACCGAACAGGGCAATGAGATTATGACGATCCTACCGGGCGGCCCGCCCGCCGCCACCACGTGGAGCTGGGACCGTTATCAGTATTATTTTGATGCAACGGAATCCGATTACAACCTATCACGCCCCATTGGTGTAGGGTCCGATAGTGAGAACCATGATGACGAAAATCCAAAATTGATCTATATCCATAAAATTTGTTTGAAGGAAGTCCCTCTAACACCCACGCCAAATCCGACTGCAACGCCTGACCCCGGATCTATCTATCCAGGTGATGAACCCGCTACTTGTAGCAACACAGATTTTGGCTTCAACGCCCCGGATGCCTGGCAGCTATCTATGGCCCAAATTGACGATAGCGTGCTATCCTTGCGCAACTATGGCAGCTACGCATGGATCACCAGCACGCATGCCGCGGGCACATACAATTTCATGATCAACGTTTGTTCCGCACCGTACAGTAGCGACAGTTGTACCGCACGGCAACTCGAGTTTTCTATCAGTGGTACTGGCGTCCAACGCCATGCGTACATCACACTGTTAGATGATGGCCAGTGCCATGATTATAGCGGATCCATCATCGCTGCGGATTACAGCGGTAACCCGTTTGATGTCGAACGGGTGCAGTTGCGTGCTATATGTGTGGACGCATCCATGCAGCAGCGGGCCGCCATCCCGGATCTAAACAGCGTGTATATGCAGGTGCCGTATGTTTGTTTGTACGGTGGCGTTCCCCCTGACACAACCCCTCCCCCTACACCTACATCTCCACCGGGGATGACGCCCACCCCTACCCCCACCGGGGAACCCTCCCCTATGGGATGCCTGAACTATGATTCTGGCATGAATGATGAGGGCTATTGGGCACTTACCGGCGGTGCGCAATTCAAGAGCAGTACCGTTGTAATGTTCGCTGGTTCTAAACTCTTCGCTGAAATTGATCAGGATTCTGCGCGACAATACAATGTTGAGATTTACGGGGCGTGTTCCCATCATTCCGGGGCTACGATCACGTGGCGCAACACATCACAGACATGGTCATGTACCAGCCCTGGCGTAGATTCGTACCCGTTTTTGTTTTCCAGTGCCAGCGCACCGGGCACGTTGGCGCAACCGCTTTCCGCGCTGCTGGATGAACAATGGAACCCGCCCGTTTTGCTCTCTCCATTGGAAACCCCTAACGCCGTCGCGCTGGGTGCGCATCCGTTCAATGCGCGCCTGAGCGCGGATATGTTCCAGATTGAGGCGTTCGGCAGCAATGGCGGGCAGATGGAAATCCACTCTATTTGTATCAAAGATGCTGGATGGGCACCTACCCCGGAGCCGGAAGAAGAGGATCTGGAAGTCTATCACCCCGTATGCGAACGGGATTACAGTATCCAAAAGCGTTATCAGGATAGTGTTTGGGGACACTTTTACGGTATGCTCTTAGGCCCTGGTCGCAAGGGGGGGATGCCGGTTCACGCGATTGCCGGGGGCGACGTTGTGAACTATGGTTTACCTATCAGCTACATCTTTGGCGATGAACAATGGGAATATTTCGGTTGTGTGGTCATCAATCACCAACCGGCGCTTAACGTGAATATGCAGACACTCTATTGTAATCTGGACACGTTCAGCATTCCCGATAGCGGGATCGTCGAACGCGGCGCGCTATTGGGACATACCAGCGCCGAGCGTGACGGCGTGTTAGCGTTTGCCATCCAACTTGATGGCGATTGGGTAAACCCGAAACAGTATTTTGAAGGCTATCCCGATTGCCGCCCGTATAACGTCTACATTGAACCGCAGGAACCATGCGATGCGGATGATGGCAGCGGCATTATCCCGCCCCGCTTCAACCCAGATACACCAGGGTTCTGGGATGTGGACGAATGGGTGCCGTGGCTAGCTCAACGACTGTATGACGTCGTAGGCTATCCCATTCTGTGCGCCATTGTCCCGATCATTAACAACGTCATCAGCACGCTGGTTAGTTTCGCCAACGCAGTCATTGAGGTCATCGCGCCCCCACTCATTTTCCTGTACCGGATCGGGCGCATCTTTGAGTACATGCTCTATGTATTCCAGCGTGTGCTCAACGAACTGTATTTGTTATTCGACGCGGTGGGCTACGTTACGGTATGTATCCGCGCCATCATTACCTATTTCATCGCCGCGATCCGCGCGGCAGTGGATGCGGACATCGCCATCACGATACCGGCTGAAAATACGTTGTTCGGCTTTGCGTTTGCCCTGGCAATGACGTTGATCAGTTCGACCGTCGCGAATGTGATCCTGGTCCCCCTGGTGGGGCTGTTCATCGCCTACACCGCGTGGAAATTAGTCCCCTGGGGCATCCGTTCCCTGGGAAAGGGGGTAGGCATTGTTAAATAAGCAGCATCTGTACTTAATTGCGGCGTTATGCATCGTATTAACTATTGTGTTGGGGGTCGCGCTGAAGCCTAAACCCGTACCGGCAACCTCGCACATCGTTGAACCGCGCATTCCAGCGACGCGCCCCGCAACGGCCACCCCAGCGCAACGCGCAACCCTACCCACATCGTCACCAGCAACGTCTCAGCCAGAAACACCGCAACCGTTGGGCCTGGCTACTATGGTTGTGGGCACCAATACCGATCCGCACGTGCAGGTTATCGTCATCACGGCCACCCCTGCACCCAGTGTGGGGGCACATAGCACGCCAACGGCGATGGCATCAGCCGCTGCAGATGGGCACGGCGCGGCGATGGATACGGGCTTTGGCCAGCAACAAACGTCACCGCTCCCCACGCCTGACAGTCCTACGGCTACGGCTACCCCGCTGGCTGACTTTCTCCCCACACCTGCCAGTGGCGTCAGCCCCCTGGAAACGCCAGCCATACCCAGCGGAGCGCCAGATCCAGACACAGAACAAGCCGTTTACGACCTGCTGGACAACCTGATTACTGAAGAGGCAGCTTATTACGGTCAACACGGGCACTATGCTCAATTACTGATCAGCGATAACGCCACGTGCCCAATTGGGCAAGCGTGCATCACGTTGGATTACCCCCCTGGCCTGCTGGCTGGGGTGGATGTGTACGAATCTCCGAGCGGTGAGGGTTACGCGGTTCACGTCAACGTGAACGGGTGGCGGCTGGTCGTCGCTGCGGGACCTGAGACGTGGAGAGCGGAGGCATGGCATTATGAAGGCGAATAAATTTCTATGGCTGTTCCCCATTATCCTGGGGATGCTGGTTGTGATCCCTGTACTGGCCTACGATGATGATGACGTATTATTGCATCTGGATATGTCGCACATCGTTGAAGTCTACGGTGATGGGCATTATGTCGTTGGGGCTGAGGGCGAACAAATTGAAATTGATGGGCCATTGCGCTATGAATCCGGGCTGTTAATCGAAACTGGAACGACCAATTACCTCTTGAATCCATCTGCGGAAACGAACACGACATCATGGTGGGCAGTAGCTGGAAGCGTAACAATTTCGCGCACAGAGGTACACCGCGTAGGTGATTATGCGTTGTCAGTTATGACTAATGGCGCAGTATCAGGACAGGGTGTCGCCCATAACAGCGTTGATGTTACACCCAACAATACCTACAACTTCAGTGCATGGATTAAGGGGGAGAATGGTGACGACCTGTACCTCCTGGCTACAGAACGCAACGCTGCTGATGGGTATGTATCACAATCTATTGTTAACTTCACTGCGACCGGGGAATGGCAGCGCATCAGCACGTCAATGGCATTTGGGAGCACAGGAGCGAAGGCACGAATCTGGATTCGCACACAAGACGCACTTGCGACAACGTTTTATGTCGACGGCGCGCAAATCGAACAGCAACCTAACGCAACTACGTATTGTGATGGTAGTCTGGGCGACGATTATGCATGGGCCAGTACACCGCACGCGAGTGCTAGCGACCGTTTAACTAACACACTGGATATTTCGGGCCAGATCACTGATATTACAGCTAACACAACGTGGAGCGCGCGCTTGCGTTATATTCCATCATACGCCGCCACAGACGATTGGCCCGACGATGCCATTTTGTGGGACACGCGCGGGGCGAGCGATAGCGCACGTGTGTACGTCGAGTACGAAGATAGCGACGACAAATATCATGTTTACGTCAACGGCGCGGACCGGCTGCAATCCAGCGCCCAGACGTTTTCCGCCGGCGACGACCAAGACATCATCGTCACCAACGACTTCAACAATGATGTGTTCAAACTCTACGTAAATGGCGCGCTGGCAGATACCGAAACCGTGATCCTGGGAGCGCCAACGCTCACGGCCTGGATGCTAGGCAGCGACTATGCAGGTGCAAATCATGCCAATGCCACGATCCAGGAATACACTGTGTTTGATATCGCGCTGACCGATTCAGATGTATTCGATCTCTACGGTAGTAGCATGACTCTGGCTCGCTCGTATAGCACGGTTGTCAATCTGCCCGACGACCTCATTAGCTATTGGCAGATGGAGGAACACAGCGGTACGCGCGCGGATAGCTGGGGGGATAACGATCTCACAGATAACAATACCGTGCTCTATGCTACCGGTATAATCTCCAACGCCGCGCAATTCACCGCCGCCAACAGCGAATATCTGAGCCACGTAAACAATGACAGCCTGGACACTGGGGATATCGATTTCACCGCATCCGCGTGGGTGTATTTGGACACCATGAACGACGCTGGTGTGATGTTGCGCGAAGGTGAATACGCGCTATGGTATGACAACACGCTCAACCGCTTTGCCATGACCGTCATCGATCCAAGTTACGCCCAATTCACACTTTACGACAGCACACCCGTTGTCACCGGTACATGGTACTTCCTGGCCGGGTGGCATAATGCCACTGACGACGAGTTAGGCATCCGCGTGAACGGAACGGAGACCATCATCCCGTATACTGACGGTGTATGTGAGTTTCCCAGCACCGGCAACGTGTTCCAGATTGGCAAAACATCGAGTAACACCATCGACGGACGTATCGACGAAGCCGCGTTTTGGAAGCGCGTACTCACACCATTGGAATTGAGTTACCTCTCTAATAGCATCTACGCTCCAATGGGGCGTACCGGTGCGGCTGATACGGAAATCACATACTTACCGCTCATTCATCGCAACATGACCACGCCCCCACCCACACCCACACCGTTCCCATATCCGACCTCCACGCCAGAAAGTCCATTTATCGGTATAGATTATTCCGGGGATACGTCCTGGTCCGACTGGGCCGCCACGCTAGAGGCATTCTTTGCCCCGCTATTTATCAACGTAGATTCCGCCGAAGAGGGCCTGAACACCCTACGCAATGACGTATGTGGTCAGGGCTTCGACGGCGACGCCGGTTTTTTACCCGGCAATTCGTATGACGATCACATTGAAACAAAAATGAGCGACGACCCAACGATCCTGGAAGTCAGCTATTCGTTTGGCATGGCGCTGGGGCGTCCATTTGCCTGGATTCGAGCACTCTATAGCTGGCTACCGGCCATCCAAAATAGCTACAACGTTGCGGGAATCAACTTCTTTGTGATGTTAATCAATGCGACAACGGCAGGTATCGTTTGGATCGCATTCGTGATCATTGTCACGTACAGCCTGTACTTTATCCGCGCCGTCATCGATTTGGCGATTCAGATCTACGAACTCATTCCATTTAAAGCGACCTAGGAGGGAGCATGAAACGCTATATTGGCTTTGTCGTTCTGGGTATTGCACTGCTCGCTGCATCACCGGTAACCGCCCAGGAGCCGATCACCCCGACCGCAACGATTACCATAACCCCTACCGTTGAATGGTCGTTTCCAGAAGAGGGCCTGCATCCCTACACCTATTCTGTAAGCATCGCTGAGGGTGATCCATTTGGCGGGCGTGTGATCAATCGGGATGACGTCTGGAAAAGCGCGCGTGTGGCCCTTACTGTGTACACGCTATTGGATCTCAAAACATGGGGCCTGCTAGCACTGGTGATCATCATCCCGGTAGCCCTAGGGATCGTCTACGGCATCTTCGTGAAGCCCCCGGAGATCTAATATGCACGGCGCGACACACTTCACCGCTGGCCAGGCCGCTGGCCTGGCCGTCACGACTCTCGCCGGCGAAACCGACCCTGGACGGCTGGCATTATCCGCTG
>Ga0180433_10009054_pt1 | contig 12262 bp, 10 predicted proteins | sample SS_ome_8_FD_132980 | JGI IMG/M metagenome (GOLD analysis project Ga0180433, IMG submission 132980) | Hypersaline lake sediment archaeal communities from the Salton Sea, California, USA - SS_1_D_1 metaG | ecosystem: Environmental > Aquatic > Non-marine Saline and Alkaline > Hypersaline >... | reverse complement strand
TATATCCACTGATACAAACAGTTTCCCTTTTTTGAAAGCAACCGATGTGGATTAAATCGGGGCTCAAGGCCCCCATGGCAAAATAATACATAATTGACAAATTTTTCATCATCAGACGGAACCCCAAGATATACGACAGCAGGCAATAAGTTGTAAATAATGCCAAGCCTGCAGAATTTTTGCTCTTTTTTGCTTTCTTCATATGAAAATTTCTTGAAAAATTCCCCTTTAAATCCATGCCTCTTATTTTGTACAAGATCCTCATGATTACCACGCAACAAGATAACATTTTTGGGATTAGCTAGCTTTAAACGCAAAAGTGTATAAAAAACCTCTGAACCGTATAACCATCCGTCAACATAATCACCCAAAAAGACCAGATAGAAGTTTTTATCAGTAAGCTTAAAAAACTTGTCCATCTTACCTTCTAAAAAAAGGTAATTTAAATATTTTATAAGTGAATGGATATCACCATGCAAATCTGCATGTATAGAAATTTCTGCTTTTGGACCAACGATATATTTTTGTGCAAAAAACATACAATGCAAATGATCCTCACCTATTGCCAGTTTTTTTTTGTCGGGCGCTTTGCCATCAACCCAGTTTTGTTGCTGCAAAAACGGCCCCTGTTTAGTCATATTAATAAACTTTTTGAGCGTCTTTTTAAACTCATTTTTACTCAGACACCGATCTTTAAACTTTGCATTTTTAATTAAATGCGTAAGCTTACCGTGTCTTGTTTTTTCTTTTGTTCTTATTCTCATACAAACATGCTTCCAATCAAGGAAAGTCTCAAAATCAAACGGCTCATACTGAGACTTTTCTATAGCTTCTTGACTAAAGGGTGAAACAGAAAAGCAGCTGCAGGCAAATGATGCAACTGAAAAAAGCAAATGGGTACTAAAAAAAAAACCGAACATTAAAAATGTTCTTAACAAACTTTTGATATTCATATTGCATCCCCTTTTATATGTAACTCCCCTGACCCTCACAATTAAGGTGACATTTTTTTTAAGATTATGTAAAGATGATTTGAAAAATACAAAAATTTATAGCATCATAAAACACAATGTAAGTAGCAAATTAAAATCTCTCAAAAAAAAGGAAACGTAATGATAAGCAAAAAACTTCTTCTGCTAGCAGCTGTAGCAACAATTACAACACAAAATATCTTTGCAAACACGAATGAACAAAATAAGGTAAAAAAAGCACTTATTACCGGCATAACAGGACAAGATGGCTCCTACCTTGCTGAATTTTTAATTAGCAAAGGATATGAAGTCCATGGTATAAAAAGACGCTCATCCTCTTTCAACACTGCTCGCGTTGATCACCTGTATCAGGATCTGCATAACCACAATAGAAGACAATTTGTCTTACACTATGGAGATATGACTGATGCAACAAATTTGATACGAATTATTCAGGAAGTACAACCGGATGAAATTTATAACCTAGCAGCACAAAGCCACGTTGCTGTTTCATTCGAAACACCAGAGTACACCGGACAATCAGATGCTTTGGGAACATTGAGAATTTTAGAAGCAATTAGAATTCTAAAAATGGAGGATAAAGTAAAATTTTACCAAGCATCAACAAGTGAGCTGTATGGAAACTCCAAAACAACACCACAAAACGAAGAAACGCCATTCAGGCCACGTTCTCCCTATGCAGCAGCAAAGCTATACGCATACTGGATAACCGTCAACTACAGACAATCTTACGGCATATTTGCATGCAATGGCATTTTATTTAATCATGAATCACCTCGACGCGGAGAAACATTTGTAACAAGAAAAATAACTCGCGCAGTTGCACGCATCAAATATGGCCTGCAAGAAAAACTCCACCTTGGCAATCTCGATGCAAAACGGGATTGGGGACATGCAAAAGATTACGTTGAAGCAATGTGGGAAATCTTACAGCAAGATAATCCTGATGACTACGTTATTGCAACGGGTCAAACTCATTCTGTTAGAGAATTTACAACGCTCGCCTTTGCTAAAGCTGGCATAGAAATTGAATGGGTGGGATCAGGAGTGGAAGAAGTTGGTTATAACAAAGAAACAGGAAAAATTGTTGTCTGCGTTGATCCAAAATATTTTAGACCTGCAGAAGTACACTTGTTAATGGGGGACGCCCGCAAAGCAAAAGAAACATTTGGCTGGGAGGCAAAAACAAAATTCAAAGAACTTGTGGAATTAATGGTAGAAGCTGACTGCAAAGAAGTTAAACGTGAAGTAAAATAAATACAAACTTTTTAACTCAAAAGGAGAAATAATGATCAAAAAAGTTCTTTTCATTACATTGGTAGCAGGTATAATAATGCAAAAAGCTATTCCAAATAGCAGCAAAAAAGAAGTGGCGATGGAACCAAATGCAAAAATATATGTAGCAGGACACAGAGGACTAGTCGGTTCTGCTATTGTCAGAAAATTACAAAATCTAGGATTTAATAACATAATCACCCGCAGCTCACGGGAACTTGATTTGCGCAATCAAAAAGAAACTGAACTATTTTTTGAAAAAGAGAAACCAGAATTTGTATTTCTTGCAGCAGCTAAAGTTGGTGGAATTATCGCAAACAAAGAACATCCCGCTCAATTTATTTACGATAACCTTTCCATTCAAACAAATGTTATCAACTCAGCATACAAATATGGCGCAAAAAAGCTTCTTTTTTTAGGTTCTTCATGCATATACCCAAAAATGTGCCCGCAACCAATTAAAGAAGAATATCTTTTGACCGGGGCATTAGAACCAACAAATGATGCATACGCAGTAGCCAAAATTGCAGGCATTAAAATGTGCCAATCATACAATAAACAGTACGGAACAAACTTTATCGCTGTTATGCCAACAAACCTTTATGGTCCAAACGATAACTTCGATCCCGTAAATTCACACGTACTGCCTGCATTAATCCGTAAATTTTATGAAGCAAAACAAACAAAAAAACCAAACGTAACTATCTGGGGAACTGGAAGTCCATACAGAGAATTTTTGCACGTAGATGATCTTGCAGATGCAACAGTATTTTTAATGCAAAACTACAATGGTGATAAGATTATCAATATTGGAACAGGCCTTGATCTTACCATTGCAGATCTTGCCAAAAAAATAAAAGAGGTTGTTGGTTTTGAAGGTGAGTTACTGTTTGACACAAGCAAACCTGATGGGACGCCTAAAAAACAACTCAATATTGATAGGATTAAAACACTCGGCTGGGAACCAAAAATATCCCTCGATGAAGGAATTCACCAAACAATTGCATGGTGCATGGAAAACAATATTTTTGGCTAAATATTATTGACTAGATTCAATAGGAGCTGCTTCTACATAAAGCAACGCAGCTCCTACTTTTTTACTTAAAACCTGTAGGAAGAAAAATAGAAATAAATCAATAACAAGTTACTTTTTCATATTGAAAATAAAAAAAACTCTACTAAAAGCATTTCAAACATTCTAACAACAAGCCGAAAAGAAATGTTTTATACCCCCGGCAACTAACTTGCGATTTAACCTATGAACACGAGATATAATTTCTTGCTTATCGACAGCTCCCAATCTTTTCTTTATTTCTGGCCAAAGATAATTCATCAATCTTAAAGATCTAGCCGTATCTTTATCAACAACAAATTTTTTGTGAGACTTCTCCCAATTATCTCTATATTTCCGTTTTTCTAGATAACCTTCTAAGCAACTAAATTGTTGTACAAATAAAAAAAAATCAAATCGTGTCTGAAATTTGTATCTTGAAGAATGAAAATACTTTAAAAAAGGAACAACTATCTCCCTTATATCCAAAGACTCAAATGCTGCAAGCCAATACCTACATGCAATTCTTTTTGCAGCATAGCCCAAAGATTTGTTAAAAAATGTGTAAGCTTTTATATCTTTGATATCATCAATCAGTGCACCAAGAAATCTTTTGCAAAAACGCACTAGATGAGGATATCCAAAATCATCCCTTATACACCTATTAACCAATAAAACTACCATCTCTTTTTTTTTCGGAAAACATGAAAACTTACTAATTGCTGGCGCTATTTGACATAGAATCTTTATTTTTCCCGAGTTTTTTTTTCTTCTAAATTCACCAAAATCTATCTGAGCATCATATACTCTTACTAAATAACGTACTGTTTTTTTGTCAAATATATTGTTTAAAACCCTATTGACCCACTCTTTTTTAGCCGCTTCTTCTTTTTGTTCAATTACTGATCTTTTATGCGCAATACTAACACGACTATGTATTACATTTTTTACAGAAAAACAACTGGTAAAAACAAAGAAAAAAGGAGTTAAGAAGAAAATCTTTACTTTTTGCATATCACCCCCTATTTAATGTAAATAATTTTCAAAACTTTATAAGTATAAAAATACCCTACTTTAGGGTAACAAAATATCTATTATAAAACAAAAACCCCCCTTTTTCTCCTGCTTTGATTTTAGCCTTTAATCACCCCTACGACAACTATCACAACAACGTGAAAAGAAATGTTTTACCCCTCTGATAACCAGTTTTTCATGCAATAGAAAAACATAAGGATATATTAAACCCATGTCCTTAGGTTTTAATTTTCCTCTTATATCTCCCCAAAGATAAATCATTAACTTTAAAGATTTTGCTGTATACTTATCAACAACAATTTTTTTATTCTTTCTCTCCCAATCATCTGCATATCTCTGATTTCTCAAATAGCCCTTTAAGTATTCAAAATTTTGTAAAAATAAAAAAAGATCAAATCGCATTTGGGCTCCATATCCTGATGTATAAAAATACTTCAGAAAAGGACGTATAATTTTATCCATCTTTAAAGATTCACATCTTGGCAACCAGCATTGAAATGCAACTTTTTTTGCCCCTCGCCCAAAAGACTGATCAATAAGATCATACATTTTGATATCTTCGATATCATCAACTAAAAATCGAAGAAACATCTCACAAACCCTTAGCAATTTAGGACTTTCAAAATCCCCCCTAATACACCTATCTATAAATGAAGCCAAACTCTTTTGCTTTTTGGGAAAATGTCGAAATCGAGCAATTGCTGGAGCTAGTTCATGCAAAAATATTATTTTTTTAGAAAAATTTTTTCTTCTAAAAACTCGATAACCCATATCAACACCGTGTTGCCCAACTAAACAACGCACCGTTTTTTTATCAAATATTCCGTTTAAAACCCTACAAGCCCACGCTCTTTTTACAATTCTTGCTCTTGTTCTCTCTCGTTCCCGTTCAATAGTGGCACTTGTGCGGCTATGTACTAGCTTTTTTGTAGAGAAACAATTGAAATGAATAAAAAGAAAAATACTCAATAATACATAAATAGATCTACGCATATTACCTCCTATTATGGTAACTAAAACAAATTATCAATTTTCAAAACTTTATAAGTATAAAATTAACAATGAAGATATCTCGCTATCAACATAACAAAGCGCCTCTTGCAAAGTCAAAACAACTTATATTTTTTAAAAATTACAAAAAATAGCAAGGTTTATATTGACTAAGCTCAGCACTCTGATATTTTTTGTTGTAAAATCAGGAATTTTTTTATAAAAAAGGATACTAATGTTGCTAAAAAAATATCATGTTGCCCATATCACTTTTTCGCTTATGCTTTTATCCTTATTATCCCTCAATGCAAAACCAAATGAACTTGGTTGGGACCCAGAAACCAACTACATTTCATTTGATACCTCTATGCAAACAAAAAAATACATAAAGGCTATAGCCGTAACAAAAAAAATTACTGAAATAAACGGTATCGAGCTATATAAGCTTTTCAAGAAACTTTATAATAAACATAATCTGTCAAATCTTACACCAAGTGAAAAACCTAAAATACCAAAAATTATTCACGTCGTTTGGATAAATGGAAAAATAGAAGATTGTAGTGTTCCAGACGAACTCAAAAAATATATTGTAACCTGGATTGCAAAACATCCAGACTGGAAGTTCAAATTGTGGACAGATGCTGATGTTGCAAAAATTACCTTAAACAACCAAGACCTGTACGATGATGCAACAAACTTTGGAGTAAAGTCTGATATTCTAAAATATGAAATTGTATACCGCTATGGCGGTGTATACGTCGACACTGACTTTGAATGTTTACAGCCACTTGATATATTTCACCATTGTTACGATTTTTATGTAGGAATACAACCATTAGACACCCAATACTTACAACTTGGCGCAGCTCTTTTTGCTGCGAAACCGGGACATCCGATCTTAAAACATGTCATAGATACTATGAAAAAAAGTTATGAAACACATGAAGGTGCTCCTGCAAAAACAGGACCTATTCATTTTACTAGAGCATTTTTTGATATTGCAGATACACTTGACACCATAGATGTTGCTTTTCCTGCATCCTACTTTTACCCCCTTGGTGGTTACGAAAAAGAGATTAACAGGACCCACTGGAAAAATCTTGGCGCATTTGCTGTACATTGGTGGGGAATGACCTGGATGCCATTGCAATACAGAAGAGGTGGATTTAAAAATATAAAAAATGAAGCACTGGTAAAAGATTGGAACAAATAATGAAATACTACTTAATTCCTTTTATAGCAGCTGCAATTATTCTACCAAGCTGCTTTCAAACAAATAGCAGAACTAATTCTTATAAAAATCATCAAAATTTTGAATCTATAGCAAAAAGCTTATACGTAGACTTTGATACATCAATGCAAACAGAACGTTATAAACACAAAATAAACATGAGAAATAAACCAATCTTCTCCTTATTTCGCCACCAATACAATATGAATAGTTTTAACAGTATCCGTCCGCAACACGTGTGTAAAATTCCAAAAATATTGCATTATATCTGGCTTGGTAAAAAACTTCCCGTACAATACAAGCCATTTTTGGAAACCTGGCTTGCAAATCACCCCGATTGGACATTTGTATTCTGGGTGGACAACCCTGAAAACTACGACCTTGGCAAAGTTTTTGAAGGCTTTACTTTTAATGATCTAAAAAAATATCTCAATGTACCAATCGATAATGAAAAAAGAATTGTTATGGATGTTAAAAATTTAACATTTGAAAACAGAAAATTCTTCGATGAAACAAGAAATTATGGACAACGATCTGACATTCTTAAATGGGAAGTGGTATACCGGTTTGGAGGCGTATACATAGATGTTGATTTTGAATCAATAAAACCACTAGACATGCTCAATTACATGTATGACTTTTATACCGGCATTCAGCCTCTTGATACAAGCTTTATACAACTTGGAGCCGCACTTTTTGCAGCTCGCCCAGGGCATCCAATACTAAAACATTGCGTGCAAACGATTAAAGATGACTGGTACAATAATCAGATTATTGTTGCTACTGGACCACTGCACTTCACAAAATCATACTGCGCAGTTGTTGCAAAAAAAGAAAATAATGGGCTTATAAACGGAGTCCTTCCCGCAAGTTATCTATATCCATGCGGATATGATGAACAAAGACTCCCAAGAAAAAATTGGATTAAACCGGAATCGTTCGCTGTCCATCACTGGGCAGGCAGTTGGCTAAAACCAGAAGGCTGGGATCAAAGCAGTTAGGAAACAAATGAAGCTAAAAAAAACACACGTAACACTTTTTCTTGTTACCACATACCTATGTCTAACATTCTTCCATACAAGTAAATCATATCAAACCACTTCTACAGTTGAAGAAAAACCCATTGCTGTAATTATCCCTTCATACAACAATAAAAATTGGTACAAGCGAAATTTAAAATCAATATTTCAACAAGAATACGATAATTATCGGATCATATACATAAATGATGCATCACCTGACAAAACAGGTAACCTAGTTGCACAATATGTAAAAAAATTCGGCCAGGAACACCGCTTCACCCTTATTGATAATCAAAAAAACTGTGGCGCCATGGCAAACCTATACAAGGCTATACACACCTGTAACGACAGTGAAATTGTCGTTACTATTGACGGAGATGACTGGCTCTTAGGTAAAAAAGTATTTAAGTTGCTCAATAACACATATAATGATCCAAACGTGTGGATGACTTATGGACAATACACAACAATTTACTGCAGTGGAAAAAATGAAGAAATATTAACAAAAAAAGGTCATTGCAGACAGATACCCGCAAATATAATTCGTGCGCACGGATATAGAGAAACTGATTGGGTATCATCGCACCTTCGTACTTTTTATGCCGGACTCTTTAAACAAATAGAGCTAAAAGATTTCTTAGAAAATGGGAGATTTTATGACGTCTCATGGGACATGGCATTCATGTTACCAATGCTTGAAATGGTAAATGGAAAATTCAAATTTATCGACAATGTCATATATGGCTATAATTGCATAACTCTTTTGAATGACCACAAAAACAAATTGCAAAAACAAATACATACCGCAAATGTCATAAAATCAAAGAAGAAATACAACCCAATTGCCTCACCTTATAAAAAAAAGAGTATAGAAAAAACAACTGATATGATTCTTTTTGCACAAGGCAACGAAAAACGCCTACACTCACTACTCTCCTCAATACGCACAAATATACAAGCAATAGGAGATATTTGTGTTTTATGCAAAGATGATATACCTCAACCAGAAGACCTAATGTTTGAAAATGTCTTTTTTGTACCTATAAGCGAAGATGACAACCTAAAATATATTTTTGAGTGTGTATTGTCGCAAAGTAACCTAAAATATATTGTTATTGCAAAAGACAATATTGCTATCACAGACACTATAGACATCAAAAAATGTATAGATATCATGGAACAAACATGTGCGTACGGATTCTATTTTTCTATGGGGAACAACTTACAAGACAAGCATATCGTAGCAAAACAGGTGCCAATTCCTCCATATTCATACATAACTAACAATATATGTGCGTGGCAATTTAAAAACGGAGAATATGCCTGGCAAAAACCGCATAATTTCTCCATGGCAATGTATAAAAAAGAGGATATTTTAAGGTATGTAAAAAACATTAACTACAACTCATTACAATACTTAGAAACGTATATCAACTTACAATGGTTTGATCTTGAAAATGTCGGATTATTTTTTGTAAAACCAAAAATCAAGGTAATCAATGAAACTCAAAAATAATATTCTAAAAACGTGTATAACCCTTTTAATAGTAGTATGTCATCTGTCCGCCCAGGGTAAAAAGGCTGATCTAGTAATATTTTCTTACAACCGACCAATACAGCTATATGCTCTTTTAGAATCTACCGAAAACTATGTAGAGGGACTACAGGAGACACACGTCATATACCGCGCAACTCAAGATAAATATGAAGCCGCATATCAAGAAGTACAAAAAACGTTTCCCTTTGTGCTATTTCATAAACAAGGAAAAGATCCTCGCAAAGATTTTAAACCACTCACCCTACAGGCCGCTTTCAATTCACCATCTGACTATATATTATTTGCCGTTGATGATGATATTGTTAAAGACTTCATCGACATAGAAAACAGTATAGAACTACTAGAACAAACAAATGCGTATGGATTTTATTTTAGGCTTGGCCTAAACTTAAACAGATGCTATCCATTAAATAAATCTCAAAAAGTACCTCCAGCACAACAGGTAGTTGATGATGTATACATGTGGCACTTTAACAGCGGACAACACGATTGGAACTACCCTAACACTGTTGACATGACACTCTATAAAAAAAGTGATATCAAATATATACTCACAAAGATACCGTTCTATGCTCCTAATTCACTAGAAGGAACATGGGCGCGATACTACAATAAAGAAAAAAGATTCGGCCTATGCCACGAACAAAGCAAAATAGTTAATCTTCCAATCAATAAAGTACAACAGGAATGTCAGAATAGAACCATGAATGCATTGGGTGCACAAAAGCTTCTTGAGCTATTTACCCAAGGATTAAAAATAAACATTATTCCACTATTTCGAGTAAAAAATAAAGCTGCGCACATGGACCATGTCCCAACGTTCATCGAACGCTGAAAATTATAAAAAGGAGAAAACTAATATGAATCTAAAAAACGTGTCTTTCTGTACATTCTTTATCACATTTCTTGCAGCCCAACCTGCAACAATTATGACAAAAATAGAAAAACATATTGTTGTCGTAACAGCAAGCTATAACAATAAAGATTGGTATAAAAAAAATATAGACTCATTTGCAATGCAAACACACAAAAACAAATCAATGATCTACATCGATGATTTCTCTTCTGATGGAACAAAAACACTAGTAGAAACATATATACAAGAAAAAAATCTAGATAATATACTCATTATAGAAAATGAAAAACGATCAGGTGCCCTTGCAAACCAATATAAGGCAATACACACATGCAATAACGATGATATCATCGTTATTCTTGACGGAGACGACTTCTTTGCAAACAAAAACGTCTTATCATATATAAATAATATCTACCAAAACCCGAACATATGGCTTACGTACGGACAATTTGAATGTTTATCAAACAAATCTAAAGGTTTCTGTCGCCCTATGCCTAAACAAGTTATCAAAAACAATGCCTTCAGAAAGCATGTTCCTACCCCTTCTCATCTGCGAACATTCTATGCTGGCCTGTTTAAAAAAATAAAAGTAGAAGATTTGATGTATGAAAATGACTTTTTTAAGATGGCTTGCGACATTGCAGCAATGTTCCCTATGATTGAGATGGCAAGTCAAGGACACTTCAAGTTTATATCAGAGGTTTTGCTAACCTACAACAATGTAAATACAATTAATGCACACAAAGTTTCAAAAGCATTACAAAAAAAATTAGACATAGAACTTAGATCAAGAAAAAAATATAAACCACTAAAAACACTTTTTACACGCTAAAAAGCGCCAGGAGAAACCATGAAATACAAATATTTTATTACGCTATTTTTTGCCCTTTTTCTATTTTGTACAGCAAAAACTCACAAAATAGGACTTTTGATTGTTGCAACAGGTAAATACATACAATTTGTAGAACCGTTAGTAAAATCTGCAGAAAAACATTTTTTGACAAATCATGAGGTTACCTACTTTATCTTTACCGATAGAGATATTCCCAATACACCACACACAGTAAAAATTTATCAAAAACGCTTAGGATGGCCATATGATACCATGATGCGATACGAAATGTATTACAATGCAAGATTCTTTTTGGAAGATATGGACTACTTATTTGCCTGTGATGCAGATATGCTCTTTGTCGACACTGTTTCAGAAGAAATATTAGGTAATCATGTTGCAACCCAACACCCAGGATTTGTTGGCAAACGGGGAACCTATGAAACTAGACCAGAATCAACGGCATACATTGCAAGTAATGAAGGAACATATTATTTTGCCGGTGGCTTTAACGGGGGTTCAAAAGAAAAATTTTTGGAACGCTCACGCGTTATAACCGAAAATATATACAAAGACCTAGAAAAAGATATAATTGCTGTGTTGCACGATGAAAGCCATTTAAATAGGTACTTTATTGATAATCCTCCAACCGTTATCCTCTCTCCATCATACTGCTATCCAGAAAGCTGGAAACTGCCATACCAAAAACGATTGCTAGCCTTAGATAAAAATCATGCACAAATGCGAGAATAATATAAATCATTACTAAAAAGGAATTTCAATGAACAAAGTACAAAAATTTTTGATAGCACTTTTGCTTAGCACCTCTATTTCATACGGAAACATACAAAAACCTAATACACATGACCTTAATTGCCCAGAGAAAAAAATTGCGGTAATCATACCATCATACAACAATGAAAAGTGGGTTGAGAAAAACTTAGAATCTGTACAAAAACAAAACTACAAAAACTATATTGTCATCTATCTAAACGACTGCTCAAAAGACAAAACAGGCACTTTAGTAAGAGATTATATTACAAAACACAAACTTAAAAGTAAGTTCCTTCTAATAAACAATACAGAAAGAGTTGGGGCCCTGGAAAATCTATTTAAAGCAATACACGCATGCGATAATACAGACATAATCGTTACATTGGACGGAGATGACTGGTTTGCACATGATAATGTTTTAAAAATAGTCAACAGTGTATACCAAGATCCAAATGTATGGCTTACCTACGGACAATATTCTCCTACAGAAGGTAACTCTTGGCTCTGTAGCATTTTCTCCGAAGAAATAATACGTACCAACAAGTTTAGAACACCGACAGCATATATAACCCATTTGAGAACATTTTACGCTGGCTTATTTAAACTAATAAAAACAAAAGACTTGAGATACTACGGGGAATTT
>Ga0180433_10009049_pt1 | contig 12263 bp, 10 predicted proteins | sample SS_ome_8_FD_132980 | JGI IMG/M metagenome (GOLD analysis project Ga0180433, IMG submission 132980) | Hypersaline lake sediment archaeal communities from the Salton Sea, California, USA - SS_1_D_1 metaG | ecosystem: Environmental > Aquatic > Non-marine Saline and Alkaline > Hypersaline >... | reverse complement strand
GTTTTGTCATAGTAGTTTGGAATCATGGCACGTACGGTATCTGCCGGTGTCATGAACGGTATGGTAACAAAGCGCGTTCCAGCCGAAAAGAAACGGTTTTTGCTTTGGTCGTACAGTGGTTGTCCAAGGGTAACAATATTCCGTGCGTGTAAATTTTCTGGGTGCTCCGGCGTAATGGGTGGTGGAACAAACTTACGCGCATGCGAAAGCTCTTCGAGAGTTTTGATGTTTTTTTTGAGTGTCCATCCACGGTTTTCACGTGCGCCTGTGTTGTCATACCAAAACGCATTGAGGATGCCGACTTGCAGTTCGCTATCTTGTTCTTGGATAATGTCGACCGTCTCATTGAAAAGCAGCTGGTGGATACGTGGGCAACTTGCCGGAGAATCGCCTGTTGCGTATGGTAATGCAGCGTACGCTTCGTCGATTCCGGCAGGGCCACATTGTTTTTTTAACGGCTCGGCAACAACGTCAGCTACCGGTACGACAACTACACCACGCGTGACGGGATAGGTTGCGGTGAACCAAACAAGTAAAGCAAGTAGGTGGCTGACAACGTGACGCATGAAAGATCTCCGTATCTTTAAATGATCGATTGGGAACGTTCGACAAGATATGCAGGTGCGTGTGGGAATGACAACCGTTAGTGTGAAGCGCTGTTTGAGTTGGTCTGGCTGGCATTCAAAGAAGTCACTATGGGAGCAATCTTTTTGCCACAAAGGCACGACCAGATTGGGTTTTAAGATACTTCTCCAGTCTTTTGGCGGTATCTTTGTCTTCAAATACGAGGCTTACCACCAGCTTCCACGGCCGATCCTTTTCGAGTATGTATAGATCCGCCAGAATTGTGTTTGGCAAGGCGCTCTTTAATGTCAGTGGTGTAGCCAATATAGATAGTCTGGGGAAAGTGCACAGATCGAATAACGTAAACGTAGTATGGCATTTTTTCTTACGGCTTGTCCGTCTACGTTCTCCACTTCGTGTCGAACTACGGTCGGACATGTCTACGTGGTTTAGTAACAAAGTCTTTACTGCTTTTGTTAGGTTTTCCTTATCAGGCGGAGACTGGCGCTAGCCTGACGTAGTGGCGTAGCCACGTAGACATGGCGGGGCTGACGAGACTCGAACTCGCGACCTTTCGCGTGACAGGCGAACGCTCTAACCAAACTGAGCTACAGCCCCACACCACAAAAAAATGGCTCCTCGGGCAGGACTCGAACCTGCGACCCAACGATTAACAGTCGTTTGCTCTACCAACTGAGCTACCGAGGAACAAATGATTTCAATCTTGCGAACGTGCCGTTTTCTCTTTAGCCGGCGGTGGGCTGGCGTAAAGAAAAGAGAAAAAATGACTTTTCACTTTACGGCTTGTCCGTCTACGTTCTCCACTACGTGTCGAACTACGGTCGGACATGTCTTCATGCATTTCTGGACAAGTTCTTTTAAAACCTGATCCTTATCAGGCGGAGACTGGCGTCAGCCTGACGTAGTGGCGAAGCCACGAAGACATGGTGGGCGGTGCAGGATTCGAACCTACGACCCCCAGTTTGTAAGACTGATGCTCTACCAACTGAGCTAACCGCCCAAAGTCAATGATCCACGCCCAAAATAGTAAATGAATAGGAAGCCGAAGTCAAAGGAAATAGGAGCCAAAATCTCTTTGCAGATTACTTTTTTGTCGGTACCATTGGGATTCTAGCCCAGACATACGGCAAAAACACCTTCAAGGAGCGATTTAGTGACACTTTCAGCTGTGCTAAAAAATCTTGTTCTATTGGCGCTGTTGGCGATACTTATGCCTCATGTGGTGGGGGTGGCAAGACAACTGGGTAGCCTTGCTCCTATCGATAATGGCTCACGAGTTGCGGTGATCGAAGTCAGGGGTGCTATCACTGATTCGAGCTGTTACATCAAGCAGTTGCGGACCCATTTCAAGGCGGCTGATACGAAGGCAATTCTTTTGAAGTTTGATTGTCCTGGTGGTGCGCAGGGTGCTGGTGAGGCACTTTTTAACGAGCTGCAATTCTTTAAGCGAGAGTATCACAAGCCAGTTGTCGCATTAGTGGAAAACTTTTGCACCTCGGCAGGTTACTTGATAGCCAGTGCTGCTGATGCAATTGTTGCCTCACCGTCGGCGGTGGTTGGTAGTATTGGTACCGTGTTGCCAAATCAGTTTCAGCTGCATGATTTTTTGACGCAGCATCAGATTGGCTATGCCACAATAAAAGCGGGTGACTATAAGATGGCAGGTAACATGTTGGTGCCGATGACGCCGGAGAATGAAGCGCATCTGCAGGGTGTTGTTGATGATGCCTACGAGCAGCTTGTGCAGATGGTTGCCGCGCAGCGGCGTCTTTCTCCCGACACGCGTGATGCATGGGCAAATGGTCGCATCTTTACCGGTATGCGTGCCAAGCAGATTGGTTTAATTGATGCAGTTGGCTCACTGCAGACAGCTGCAGGTATTCTCCGCCAGAAAGCATTCATCGATGGCGAGATTGACTGGGTAGAAGAATCTTGCGTACCGTTTTGGCAATGCCTGCTGGGTATGCCCAGCAAGGGATGGAAGATTCCGCACAGTCTGCTCGCGCCGTTGTTTGGCTGTTTTGCACAGAGATATGGTGGACTTGAGTAGTTTGCGCCAAAGCTCCGGTCTACGTTTCTTGGACCACGACGTGGCTTTATTTACAGCGACTATGCCGTAACTAAACAAACGAAGGTGGGACGGTGTTTACGACTTTAACTCGCCCTTGGCAAAGACGGTGCAATAACGTATGGCACGTAGGTTGCAGAGTGGTGTGACGGTAACGTCGTGATGTAGCGGTCCTGTTTCTGTAGTCTTGATATGGCCAATGCCAAACCCTTCGGGAAAGACAAGTCCGTCACCACTTGATATGAGCAGTTCGTTTTGTTCAAGTGGTTGCAGGTGATCGACATAACAAAGTGCTGTTTCTGTTTCGCGGTTACATCCTTCGTGAATGCCGTAACTATGGTTTTTGCTGCCGTATACGGCAACTTTACAGGTGTGATCAGAGATCAAACAAACCTTGCTGTACCAATGATATACCTCTGAAATTTTTCCCACGAGGCTGTTGTTGTGTGTGACAGCCATATCGGGCTCAACGCCATGTGCAGACCCGGCATCAATCAGAAAGTAGTGACTTGCATCAGAGAAGCAGCGTGCCAAAACCTGTGCGACGCGCATTTCACTTTTTTTGTAGCGCTCGGCGAATGCACAAAGTTCTTGCGTTTTGTGTGCATGGGTAAGTGTCCCTTGCAAACGAATATTCTCTGCCTGTAACTCCTGGCAGAGTGCAGTTGTTTCGGCCAGTTGCTGTTCGAGCTCACGCGCAGTGCGACGGTTGTGTAGCCATCGTTTGAATGGTTCAACGAGTTTGCTTTGCGCAACTAAAAATTGGTATGCCGCAAGCGAGATTGTTTGCCGAGTGTTTTCTAAAATGTCAGGCGCATAGCCGCGCCAGTAGAGCAGCGTACCGCCAATGATCAGAAATGTTGCTGCGCCTACTCTCTTTTTGTTCACGCTAGGGCCTTATGAACTGCTTGAGAATGGTTGCTACTTTCTGTGGGCAGAAGGTTTCCATAATTTCTTTGCGCGCGCTACAAGCTCCTTCAACACCCGTTAGATAGTACGGGACATGCTTACGAAACGCGGGTACGCCATGTTCGCCGTAATACTTTGTCATCTTGTCCAAATGTGCTAGAGCGCTTGCTTGTTTATGGGTTACTTTTAGTTGGAACTCTTTGCCCTGTGATTGTTGATTGAGTTCGCGGAGCTTCCATGGCTGGCCGATCATACCACGAGATACAAGATAGCCATCAGCGCCGGCGGCTTTGTGTGCAGCCTGTGCTGAATCCCAATCGACGATCCCCCCAGAGAGAATAACAGGGATCGGCACGACCTGTTTTATCTCACGTACCAGTTCGTAATCCATCACTCCACGATGTTTCTGTGTTTGCAAGCGTGGGTGAATGAAGATGGCATCAACGCCGCATTCATAGACCAGGCGGGCGATATCAAGCGCATTCTTTCGCTTGAACCCAGCACGCATTTTAACTGTCAGTGGCACTGGTACGAGTGTACGTAGCGTGGTCAAAATCTCTTTGAGTCGCTCCGGGTCGGCCATCAGCGCAGAGCCAGAGCCAGAGCCGATTACGTTACGTGCAGGACAGGCGATATTCAGGTCGATAGCATCGACACCAGCTTCCAACACGAGCCTGCAGGCCGTTTGGAGGTTGTCGGTGCCATTGGCGGCAAGCTGAAAGATGAGTGGTCGTTCTGATTGGCAAAACTCGAGTGCTTTTACGTTTTTACGAGCATGTGCCAGATAGTTGGCATGGGTGATTTCGGAGAAAAGTAGCGATTCGGTGCAGTACTGACGGATAATCTGCCGAAAGGGTGAATCGCTTATCCCGTCGACGGGACCACCAATAAATCGTGGCACTTCGAGGGTTCCAATACGCAGTTTTTCATGCCAAAAGCTCATAAAGTAGCCGAATATAGGGTGAAAATGCTTCTGCTAACAAGTATAAGCGTTATGATAAAAAAGTGGAGGGGTAGCGATTTATGTTTTGACAGATTGAGAGGTTAATGTGATAATGTTTTTATATTGAGTTGCTATTGGTCAGGCTTGGTTTGGAGGTAATGGCTATGAAACGTGAATTATTGGTGTTGAGTATGGTAGCTTACGGGCTTGCCATAGCGCCTTTCTCCCATACGATGGATTCAGAACGGTTTGCCTATAACGGGATGATACGAACAGCAATATACCATATTCCTGAGTCTGAGCGGAATGTTGTTGTTATGGCTCCTGCTCAGAGTGAATCGTTTTCAGGTTGCTTGGCTTGTTGTAGCCGAGAGTGTGACAAGCCGAGTCAAGGAACCATGGCAGCAACTGGATTTGTTGGGTGCCCTGCGTGTGGCGCAGCGGTTGGAGCTGGACTTGGTGCTGCTTTTTGCGGTTGTGGTGCTGCTTTAACGGGAGCGCTTATAGGTGCAGGATCCGGTTGTTTCTTAGGCACTATTTTGGCCTGTTGTTACGCTCGTCGTCCTCATGAAAGGTAAGCTTACTTTTCATGCTTGCTTATTAAAATGTTGAATTGATTGCTATAAGTGGCTAAAAAATGAGGTGTATCATGAAACATCACAAGAAAATGATTTTTTTGGGTATCTTCGCATTGTGTAGATGTTTGTTTACAGATGCTATGTATTACTCGGGTGATGAGGATGGTGATGGAGGTTCGATTGTAGGTTCTGCGGGAAGCAGAGACGTGATGCAGCTGCATGAGGCTGCGCTTGAGGGTGATAATGATTTTGTAGAGATGTTGCTTGCGCAAGATTTTAATCTTCATATACGAGACGACAAGGGCCGGACTGTTTTGCTTGCTGCCGTAGAGGGCGGCTGTAGTGTCCGCGTCGTTAAGCTGCTGTTACAACACGGTGTTAATCCTAATGTGATCGATGTTTTTGGTAATACTCCTTTGCATGTGGCGGTTATAAATCACCGTGTAGAATTGGTGCAGCAGTTGCTTGAGGGCGGTACTAACCGCGATCAACGGAACAGAGAAGGCGAAACGCCTTTGGAGCTTGCGAGATTGTATGGTTGTCCAGTATTGGAACGTCTGCTAATTACTGGGATAGATCAGAGTCTCTCAAATGCTGATGCGGTGGGCAAAAGATTAGTTGCTGGGCGGGGGAAGTGTTCGCGATGTTCTGCTAAAGTCATGCGAGATTTGGAAGCGGCTAGGCTTGGTGAGAAGCACGAACGGAAATGTATTATCTGGAATGAGCAGCGCGAACGAGGATCTATTATGCGGGATGAGCAGAATCGGCCATGGGCTGTGCGGGCTACACCCGAGCAGCGCAGTGCTATGAGGTTTGCTCGGCAAGATGCTATGCGTCGCGCAGAAGGTGAGCAGAATCGGCCAGTGGCTGCGCGGGCTACGCCCGAGCAACTCCGTGCTATGAGGTTTGCTCGGCAAGAGGCTATGCGGGAGTCGCTTGCGCGACTTGCGCGAGAAGATGCTATGTGTCACGCAGAAGATAAGCAGAATCGACCAGAGGATAAGCAGGCGGCTGAGCGGGCGCCGCGCGCGCGGCGCCGTGTTTGGTTGCAGGAAGCAGAGATGCGTGATTTGCAAGCTTCTGCTAGGCGTGCCGATTGTTCTTCTTTGCATCAGGCTGTCAAGGATGGCCGGAGAGAAGATGTTGAGCGACTTCTTAAGCGTGGTGTTGATCCGAATGTGCAAGACCGACACTGTATAAGGGAAACAGCTTTGCATTTTGCGGTGCGCGCTCGCTCTGCCGATGAGGAAATCGTAGCGTTACTTCTCCGGTACGGTGCTAGTCCGAATGTGCTGGATAACACAAGAGTAACTCCTTTGATGGAAGCTGCTGGCAGGTGTAATGCGAGAATAGTAGGTATGCTTTGTGCTAGTGGTGCCGAGCTGAATTTGCAGTCTCCTATGGGCACTCCATTGGGCTATGCCTGGCAGAATACAGAAATAGCAAAGATGCTTCTTGATCATGGAGCAGATCCGAATTTGCCAGGTGGGAACTTCTTACACCGTGCTATCAAATCAGGCGTCCCAGGCATGGTAGCACTACTACTTGAGTATGGGGCCAATCCAAACGCAAAAGATGGCAATCTTCGGACTCCTTTACATGAGGCGGCTGCGCTTGGTCGTGCAGAAGTGGTAGAGTTACTACTCAAGCATGGTGCCGATTGTGACGTGAGAGACGAGAATTCCATGACTCCTTTACTTGAGGCGGCTATAAAAGGGTATATAAATGTAACAGAGCAGTTTTGTAAGCACGGTGTCGATTGCAATGGGGAAGACACGCGTGGTAGAACTGTTTTGCATAGAGTTGCCAGGAACTATAGGCCGTTTGGGGATATGTCAGGGGGGCTACGAGTGATCCTTGAGAATGGAGCTGGTATGGAGAATCGGGTTGCGCCACCTCTTACTTTTACTTCTTGGTAGGGTCTGGGTTTTTCCGATAAGGCTTCTAAAATCGCACGCCAAAGGAGACGGTTGGTCGATCCTTGTCGTAACCAAAGCCGAATGTGTAATTGATGGGGTCGTCGAGATGTTTCTCGACGACCTTGTTTGCTGCCAAGGCATAGAGCGTGCCAAGGCCGGCGCCGGCGATGATCTGCGAGAGATAGTGCCGATTGCAGGCGACAAAAGTCGAGCCAATGATCAGTGCAATTGATGCGGTTGGCAGGGCATAGCGGGGGCCCAAACGCATGCCATACAACACTGCGGTGTAAACTGCTTCAGCAGCATGGCCGGAGGGGAAGCCACCAAGAGCCTGCTTATCACAGCTGAAGTGTTCATTCCAAGGACGCTTGCAGATGTCGAGTTTTAATTTTTTCAAGAGTTCTTTCGACCAGATCACAAATGGCATTCCCAAAAGTAGCATACGAGTGGTAACACAGAATTCATCGTGGTTGGAAAAGAATGACTTCAGGCCAAAAAAGACGATCGGGATCGAGATACTTAGTTTTGCTACTTCTTGGCACCATTTGGGAGGTTCGTAACAGTTTTTGTGTTTTGATTGGTCGTAGAACGTGCCTTGCAGATCTTTGTCGAACATGCGTGCCAGGCCGACGGCTGGCATGAATGCACAGATTGTCTTGAAGGAATCAAAGTTAATCAGGTTGGCATTGATGCTGAGGATATCTTCCATGATACCCTTGAACTTGGTTTTGCGTGGGCAATCTTGGCATAAGAAACAACTTTTACAGCGGGTTGCCTTTTTGCGACGCCGTCTATTTGGTGTGCGGCAGCAGGGACAGCTTGGGGTTGGATTTCGGCGTTTACATTTTTTTGTGTTTTTTTCTTGTGCAGCAGGTGCAGGGCGTTTTCTAATCCACGATGAGTTTCCCATATAGCCCATACTTTTTTTGGGGGAGGCCGGAGACTTAGTGATGAGTGCAAAGGTGGCTGTTTCGGCCAGAAGTGTACTTGCAATAAACACACTGAGGATTCTTCGTGGTCGTTTCATTGTTACCCTGCCCCTAGAGCCGACCAAATCGACTTAACGGGTACAATGATATGAAACTAGTGGCCTGGAATCCAAGAGTCTGACTCAGCTGCGTTGATCAGCCAGCTGATTAAAAGCCTTCTGGATGTATATCTTTCCACGGCGTTTGCTGTTCATAGGCGTGGGCAATTTGATAAAGTACACCTTCTGATAGATGTGGGCCGACCAGTTGGAATCCGATGGGAAGCTTGCCCTTTGTCATGCCGCATGGCAGAGCGATGGCAGGCAGGCCTGCCAGATTCATTGCGCAGGTGAAATAGTCCTGTAGATCAAGTTGCAGCTTGTTCATTTCGAAACTACCAAGTTTGAATGCTGGTACCGGGTGGGTTGGCATGATTAGCATATGAACATCGCGGAACGTTTCCAGGAAGTCGCGGCGAATAACGCGCCGGGCAATCTTGGCATGGTCATAATATTCTTTGGCATGGCCTGCTGAGAGCACATAGTTGCCAACCATGATTCGTTCTTTGACTTGCGAACCAAAGCCATCGTGACGTGTGTTGGTGTACATTGCCGTTAGAGTATCTGCTTTTTTATCGCGTGCACCGTAGCGGACGCCATCGAAACGAGCAAGGTTTGATGCTGCCTCGGCACGACTGATAATGAAATAGGCGGCCGCAGCATAGTCGATTGATGGAATCTGAACCGTTTTAACCTTGGCGCCGAGTTTTTCAAATTCGCCTACAGCTGTTTGAATGGCAGCGGCGATTTCACCATCCATGCCTTCGGCGTCAACGGCATTGCCAACCACGCCGATGCGTAGCTCAGCTGGTAGGTCACCAGTTAATTTGGTGGTGTAATCCTTTTTGTCGACGCGCAGACTTGAAGAGTCTCGCAAATCGTGTCCGGCAATGGCCGACAATATCTCAGCATTGTCTCGTACGCTGCGTGTGAAGATACCGATCTGATCAAGTGATGAGCCATAAGCAACGAGTCCATATCGCGACACCAATCCGTAGGTTGGTTTCATGCCGACAATGCCGCACAAAGCTGCTGGTTGCCTAACCGAACCGCCGGTGTCGCTTCCCAATGCCCACGGTACCAAGCCTGCGGCAACTGCAGCAGCAGAACCACCACTTGAGCCACCAGGAGCACGGGTAATGTCCCACGGGTTCTTGGTCTTGGCATAGGCGGAGCTTTCGGTTGAACTTCCCATGGCAAACTCGTCCATATTGGCGCGGCCAATCAGCGGTGCACCGTTTGCTTTCAGACGTTGAATTGCCGAGGCGTCATAGGTCGCGCGAAAGCCTTTCAAAATTTTCGAGGCGCATGATAACTGTCGACCGTTCATGCTGATGTTGTCTTTGATCAGGCCAGGAATGCCGATAAGATCACCACACGCTTCTGTTTGTGCAAGGATCGAATCTTTATCGAATATTTCGAGCGCACTATGCAGTTGTGGGTCATGTGCTTCAAAGCGGCGAAGAAAGAATTCTACCGCTTCGGCCGCGGTTATCTCTCCCGACGCGATCAATGAACGGATAGTAGCCACACTGGCGAATGCGAGCTTGTCCATGCGTTAACCTCAGGAGTTTTCTAAAATTGCTGGTACCACAAAGAAGGAACTTTCTTCCTCCGGGGCTTGAGCCAGAATTGGTTCGGGTGACTGTCGTTTAACGACGTCCTCCCTAAACACATTAACGTTCTTATTTGATGGCTCTTCGACGTCGGTGGTGATTTCGGTAATTCGTTCAGCGTAGGTCAGCACCTGTTCAAGCTGCTTAGCCAGCGGGTCGATCTCATTATCATGCAGCGCGACGCGCGTCATGCGAGCTATTTTCAGAACCTCGTCACGAGATATTTTCATGGTGCCAAATCCTCTAGGATTCTCTCAAATCGAGACATTTTTCCACGTTCCCCTGCGGAACGTTCGTATGTAAACAAGACTCATCAAGGCGTTTCCAATATAAAACGAACCGTAGATGAGAAAAAATTTGAGAGCGTGATTTTCAATGCTGCTTTGGGCAATCAGGTAAGAGACCGGCACGAAATAGCCGAGACAAACCGCCAATCTGACCATCATGACCGTCTTGACGTTACCGGTGCCCCGCAGCGCTCCCGACAAGATCAATTGTAGCAGATCGAAGAAGACAAGTACACTCAGCAGCGGGAAAACCTGTGCTGCAAGATCGGTGAAATCACCTTTTGGGTCGAAGATCTGAATGACTTGTTTTGGCCAGAGCGAAAAAAGTGTTAGCAGTACAAATACCATACCGGAGGCCAGGATAGTGATACGCCTGATATTGTGTTTGATGCCATCCCAATCGCTTCTGCCGTGGGAGTTGCTTGCCAGTAGCGTGATGACATGTGCAAAGGCTGCGGCAGGTAAGAATGCAAACCGTTCCATATCTTTGACAACGCTATAGGTGGCAATGCCGCAGGTCCCCATTGGGCAAATCATCTTCAATAGCCAGACATACGCACCAGCCATGAGGGCCTTGTCGATGGCTACCGGCCAGCTGAGGTGAAAGACGCGGCGAGCGTAGTCGAGACTGAAGACGCCAGAAAGCATTTTGGTGCGGTATCGTTCATTTTTCGGATGCAAGAAAATATAACCGAGTGCAACAAGTACCATGCCGCCATATTGAATGACTGATGCAAGGGCAGATCCTTGCAGGCCCATTTTCGGCATGCCGAGCTTGCCGAAGATCAAACCGTAGTCGAGTACCATGAAAACCAGCAGACCGGCGACGAATATTTTCATCGGCACGCGGGTGTTTTTGATGCCGCGCAAAAAGCCGACAACGGCGAAATAGAGAAACATAAACAAAACGCTAATGGCGCGTAGGCGCAGGAAGGGGACACCTTGCTCAATGATTTCTGGTGCTACACCATGCCATTCATAGATATATGGTGCGCCGACGTAGAGAGCGAATGCTGTCAGAAAGCCGAGTACGCCGGTTACGCCAATGACATCACGTGCAGCACGTCCTGCCTCTTCATATTCGCCGCGACCATTATGTTGGCCGCTGAGTACGATGGCACTGATCGAAAATGCTTCGGCAATTTTGGTGATGAAGTGGATGAGGTTGTTCGATGCGCCGAGTGTTGCGTAGGTGGCGGTTGATTGCAGTTGGCTAACAAAGTAAGCATCAAGCCAGAGTGGTGCTGAGTAGAGTAGGAAGGCGGTGATAAATTCTGGAATAAAAAAACGAAGGATGGTTGCGTAGGTGTCGCCGTAGTTGTTGGGATTTGAAGGCTCATTGGCGGTTGTATCAGGTGTTACTCTTTTTTCCACCATTTACTCCCCTGTTATGATATGTCGAACAGATCTACTCTCGACGGTGAGGATTGTACGTTGTTATGAGGGTAATTTGCGAGAAAAAAAGATGACTTGTCGAACTGTGCCGCCGACTTGGTAGCTTTGTTGATTTGTAACAAACTTAGAGAGATCTGCATCGGGGCTCCAGTGACGTGAGGCGAAGTAAGCCAGTTGTGCATTGTTGTATGGGCAGCTTGGGCTGAAGATACGTGTTAATTCTTGTGGTTGCAGTGATGCCCGAGCAACAAACAGATCAACAGGATATGACGTTTTGCGTATGAAGGTTCGCCAGTCGTGTGGATAGATTTCGACGTTTTCGAGCCCGAGGAGGTTCACAACCTCCTGGAGGAACGCAATCTTTTTTTTGTTGACTTCGATGAGAATGAGGTGCATCTCCGGCATAGCAATTTTTAGCGGGATACCCGGTATGCCGGCGCCGGTGCCGACATCGGCAATTGTTGGTGCTGCATAGTCGGCCAAAAATGCTCGGAGGCTCAGCGCATCGCGAAAATGGCGCTCAACGATCTCTCCTGGATCGGTGACGGCGGTGAGATTGAACTGTTTGCTTCGCTCGATCAGTAGCTGCAGATATTGTTTGAACTGCTCGGCCTGTGTATCGCTTAACTTCTCGTCCGCGACGAATGATTGCCAGCTGGCTGGCATGGCAAGAGTGCTCATGTCAGGCATCCTCCGGCGTGTGTGGTACAAACAGTGGCTGCGGGTAATGTGTCTGTGCTACGATTCGCTCGAACATATGCGGTGTTGGTTTCTTACTCATGATGGGCAGTGCCATGAAAAAGTTTATTTTTCCTGTGGTTGTGTTTCTGTTGCCGCTCCCACTTGTCGCGCCGCCAATGCTTTTAATGAGGTTGCAGGCAGACCCGTCTCGTGTGCGCGAGCGTATCACTAAAAAGTTGAGTAAGCCAGGAAAGT
>Ga0180433_10009048_pt1 | contig 12264 bp, 9 predicted proteins | sample SS_ome_8_FD_132980 | JGI IMG/M metagenome (GOLD analysis project Ga0180433, IMG submission 132980) | Hypersaline lake sediment archaeal communities from the Salton Sea, California, USA - SS_1_D_1 metaG | ecosystem: Environmental > Aquatic > Non-marine Saline and Alkaline > Hypersaline > Sediment... | reverse complement strand
GGTCCACCCGCATGTAGCTGATGTCAGAAACGTAGGGGTAGAAGCCCCGGAACTGAATATCGCCGTATGCCCCGGTGTCCACCTCGGCAGCGATGGCCTTGTTCAGCCTGGAGTCCTCGTTGCCCCGAATGGGAGGGAAGAACGGCGGTGCGAAGTAAACGACGATAGCCGGCTTTCTCAAGTCCAAGACCCGCTCGCGGCCCGCGATTTCCACCAGCGATCTGACGATGATCGTGCTTCTCTCCCGGCTGTCGATCCCCACCAACTGCCCGTTGTCGATCAAGAAGTCCTTCTCGCTTTGAGGCAAGCGGTCGAGCATCTGGCGTGCCTTTATCACGTACCCAAACGCCCGCTCTTCAAGCTCTTGCCCCAGGTCGACTCCCCTCTGTCTCAGCTTCTCGTCGACCGCTTCGTACAGCTCCTGGTAGGCCCACACCTTCCCCCCCAGGCTCTCGATGGTCTTTGTGCTGTTCTGCCGCCTGGCGTACTCGCCCCACTCCACCAGTCGCTTGTGATTGGCATTGCTGAGCGCCCGGCTGGCCCGGGCCATCATCTCAACCAGGATGTCCTGTGGCGTCCAGCCGTGCATCAAGACACTGCAATGGATGACCGTTGAGATCGGTGTCTGGGCATCGTAGCGAGCCTTGAAATCTCGCAGCTTCTGCGTCAGGGATGGGACCGTGATCTCCCCATCGGCCTCGTCACAGAGATCCACGTTCAGGTTGGTCTCCTGGATCAAGTTGGCAGCGATCAGATTGGCGTCCAACCCCCGGAACGCCTCACCAACGTGCGTCTCACATCCACGGACGTAGAAGCAGGTCAATAGCTTACCAATCGTCCCCCGGTAGATGTAGCGACTGTCGTCACCGGGCTCACGCGGCGCTGTGTAATCAGAATTGATGGCGCCGACATAGTCCAGGTTGTGGTCCCGGCGAAGCTTGATCAGGTCCTCAACCGCCGCCATCGTGCCGGCGGACTCCACCTCCTCGTCAAACGTCGTGACCATCACCACGTTGCCAGGGAGCGAGTCCTTTGCCCGGACCAGAGCTCCCATGACGGCGATCTGGGCCGCGACGCCGCTCTTCATATCAAAACTGCCCCGGCCAAACATCCAGTCCTGGCTGCCGGCATCCAGCAGGAGTTCATCCTCCGTGTCCGGGTTCTTCTCGTACTGTTCGATCAGAGCCGCCTGCAGTGCCTGAGGGTCGAACGGATCCACTTCCGGGTTGTAGTCCTGGACACCGGCGGTATCGAGGTGGCCGATCAGAATCACCGTGGGGACCTCGTCGACGCCAGGGGGCACAGCGCCCTCTACCATCGCCCAGACGTTCTTCCGCTCGTCCCCACTGGCCGCCCAGTAGCCGGGCTTTAGGCCTCGTTCTTCCAGGGCCCGATAGACCTCAGCCGCGCATGCGTTCTCGCCCGCTACGCTGGGGCTGACGCTGTTGACCCTGACCAACCGATCCGTGAGATACTGAACCTCGTCGTACCATCTTCGATCTGGCTTCGTTGACATTGTGTGATGCCCCCACCTGTTCCAGCCTACTGGGGTTTCAGGTATACCTGATGCCCTACAGGAATTCTTCGATGTAACGGTAATCCGGCGTGAGCTCCCCCTGGTAGGCGATGACCGCCCGCTTGATCTCCGGGGGAAGGTCCAGTTGCTCGAACGGCACCGAGTAGTCGGCCTTGGCGATAGCAGGGACGAACTCCCGGAGCACTCCGCTGAAATCAACAGAGGATTCCCGGGGTAGCTCACTGGGCAGGATGTCGACCGCCATGACGACCGGGCCCTTTCCTTCGAAACCATCGGTCGTCTCACCGGTGGAGGGGTCGTAGACGAAGACAGGGTTATCCGCTTCGGTGTAGCGAACGGTGCACTCGATGGCCCCCTCGAAGTCGCAACTGATGTCGCCGATGACGCGCAGACGGGGCTGACCGCCGCCGTACAGTTCCTGCAGGTACTGCTTCGTGACGAGCCGGGGGTATTGGGCCTCCCAGTAGATGCAGTTCACAACGACCGTCAAGTAGGGCACGTAGCTCTCGAACGTGCCCCGGTATTTCTCGGGATGATCGTAGTAATCCTGCAGCTCGAAGTGATCCTCGGGGGAGATAGGCTCCACGGTGTCTTCTTCTTTGAACACCACCTTGTATATGGCGTTCGCGTTGTAGTCTGAGCCTTCGGCCACGGAGGCAACCTGCTGGGGCTCGATCTCCTCGATGGGCAGACAGTCGAGGATCTCCCAGGTGCCACGGGCGACGTTCCCGTACCCGGCGATGCCGCAGATGAGAGGAGTCACAGACTCAGGGAGACCCTCAGCCTTGATCCGGTCGCCCACTTTGGAGACGGCCTCCTTGACGTGGTCCAGGTCTTCATATTCGTACGTGTGACGAAGCTGGCTGAAAGGATTGGGAATCCCCTCCCACTCGAGACGCCGCCCCAGGGCCCACAAGGTCTCTACCATCCCAGCCAGGCCAGCGTGCCGCCCGAAGAAGATCAGCCGCCGCCCGTTCTCATCGGTCACCTTCTCGTAATCAATGAGCGTGCATCCCAGGTCCAGAATTCTCTGGAGCATGGGCATGTTGTCAGGCTGCCCTTTGATGGTGTGGGAGAAGAACACGTAGGCCCTCCCGGGCTCGAAGAAGTCCTCAGGTATCTCCTTCACCGCGAAGACGACGGGGCAGGACGAGATATCCTCCTGCACTCTGGCGCCTGCGTCCTCAAACTCTTCCTCTAGGAAGACTCGGATGGGAGAGGGTTGCACCCAGACGTCTATCCCGTGTTCCTCTTTGAGCATCCTGGCATCTGCAGGGGTCACCGGAACGCGGCGCTCCCAGCGGCTCTTGTCCTCCCGTCGAACTCCAATACAAGCGTTCATTGTGCTATCCTCCTTAGCAGATCGTGAGTCACTCTTCCAGATCCAGATTCGGGGACCAGCAATAGCTCAATTTATAGCTGCGGGCGATCATCAGCGTCTCGATGGAAAGGAGACCGGGTATCGGCTGTATCTGCTGCGTGATGAACTCCGTGAAGTGAGGGAGATCGCGGCAGAAGACCTCGACGATCAGATCGATGCGGCCCAACGTCATAACCAAATAGCTGACCTCGGGGAGGTCAGCTATCGTTCTGGCAACCTGGTCCACCATGCCGGGCTTGACAGTGACGCCGATGATCGCCGGCGCCTGAAAGCCAAGTGCGTAGGGATCCACGATCCCTACGTTGCGGACGATGCCCTCCTCAGCCAGATTTCGGTAGCGGCTGCGAATGGTCGTTTCGGACACACCCGCCTTCTTGGCAATCTCGGTGAACGTCGTGCGCCCGTCTTCCTGTAGCGTTTGAAGGATAAGTTTATCGAGCTCGTCCATAGCACTTCGGGTAAGCCAGAGTTGACCCAGGTTTGCGCCTGCCCAGATGAGAAGTTCGAAAACCAACGTAGCAGGCCTATTTTACCACAGATTTCGATCTTTGTCAATACCTTTCCTTCGTTTTCCACACATATTGGGTATTCCTGCTTCAGAAACGGAGATTGTATCTGGCCCCGAAAACTGCTGGACGCGGATGCTACATCCCGGTCAGCCCCAGCTCGGTCAACTTGGCGCCGGTGGGCACGCCGTCCTCGTCCCAGCCGCGCAGCCGATAGAACTCCGGCAGCATCTGGCCCAGCTCCACCACGTGGCCTTTGGCCGGGCCATCGGGCATCGGCTCCTCCAGCATGCGCCTCGGCAAGGTATCGTCCTTCCCGGTGAACCCCGCCTTCAGCAAGAACAACCGCTCCAGGTTGAAGATGCGCTCTCCGGCCTGGAGCAACGCTTCCTCGGTGTAGCCGGCGCCGGTGGCGTAGTTCATCAATTGGGTCAGACGGGTGGGCCACAGATCGACTTTGGGGTCGAAGAAGTAGCGGACACTCAAGAATACACACAGCCCAGCGGCGTCGATGACGGCAAACGCATCCTCGAAACGCTTGATCAGCCGTGGCTTCTCCTCGGTGGAAAGAGGGTCGATTTTCTCCGGCACGCCGAACACCTCGGGGTAGGCCAGGTCGCCGGCCATGTGCGAGGCCCCGATGTTGGAAGTGGCGTACAGCAAGCCCATCCCTTTGGCGCCACGGGGATCGTAGCCCGGGAACTCGAGTCTCTTGGCCGTGATCGAGAACTCGGGCCGCCCGTACATCTCCGCCAGACGGTAGCTGCCCTCGGCCAGCGCATCTCCAAAGCCCTCCCGGTAGGCTGTCTTACCGATCAGGTCGATAACCGCGTCGGCATCGCCGAAGCGGAGGGAACGGCCCACGTCGTCCTGCGGCAGAACCCCCTTTTCGACCATCTCCATGGCACACGCCAGCGTCATCCCGATGGAAATCGTGTCCAGTCCCAGTTCGTTGCACAGATAGTTGGCCTTGGTGACCGCCGCCAGATTGTCCAACCCACAGCCACTGCCCAGCGCGGCGATGGTCTCGTACTCCGGGCCTTCCCCCTGGCCTCCATAGACCGGATCGTCCACGCGAGTAAGCCGGCCGCAGGCGATGGGGCAACCGAAGCAGGCCTTGGGCCGGATCAAGTACTTCTCTGTCAGCACGTGACCGGTGATGCCTTCCACGCCTTCGAACACGCCGGTCTGGAAATTGCGGGTGGGCAGGATCCCGATCTCGTTGGTCACGATTGGCACGTACGCGGTGCCGTATTCACGCAGCGACGAGCCCTTTTTGACGTCCGCCTTGACCTCGGCTCGCACCGTACGGCACAGATCCTTCATCGCCTCAGGCTCAGCCAGGGGTACCGACGTTGTGCCGCGCACCACCACGGCCTTGAGGTTCTTGCTGCCCATCACCGCGCCCACACCGGAGCGGGCCGCCGCCCGGTGTTCGTCGTTCATGATGCCTGCGATCTTGACCAGCCGCTCGCCAGCCGGACCGATGCAGGCCACTTTGGCCCGGGGATCGGTCTCTTCCAGAAGCGCCTCCACCGTTTCAGGGACCGTCTTCCCCCACACATGCTCCGCCGGACGAACCTCCACCTCGTCGTCGTGGACCCACAGGTAGACCGGCCGCGTGGACCGGCCCTCGAAAATGAACTGATCGAAGCCGGTGCGCTTCATCTCGGTGGGAAACACACCACCGGCGTTGGAGCAGGACAGAGCGCCAGTGAGAGGTGACTTACTGACGACCATGTAGCGATTGCCGGTCGGGGCTGGGGTACCCGTCAGCGGTCCGGCGCCGAATATGAGCTTATTCTCCGGGGACAGAGGATCCACAGCGGGATCCATCTCGTCGTGGAGGGCCTTTATGGCCCAGCCCCGACCACCGATAAAGTCCTTGGCGACCTGGGAGTCCACCTCCTCAACCGACACCGCTTCAGCGGTCAGATCGACTCTGAGCGTCTTGCCGTGCCACCCGAACATATTTCACTCCTCTCGTCAGTGTGCGCATGCGGAAGATTCATCCACCAGCCATGGACGGGAAAACGGCCACGACGTCGCCACCGTTCAGCGATCGTTCCGGGGTAGCGCCGTGGCCGTTGACCAGGATCACAGATCCATCGGCCGGTATGCCAAACATAGCCAGTAGATCTGCAACCTGGGTTCCGGCAGGAACTTGCAGGTCACAGACACTCCCTCGACTCTCCGGAGGCAGATACCGGCGATAGATGGCGAAGAGCTTCAGATGGACATTCACGCGCGACTGTGTCGGGCCTCGTGGGGTTGTTCTATTGTTCGTACACCACCCGGCCGTCGAAGACCGTCATCACCACCTGCGTCTGGGCGATCTCCGTGGGATCGACGGTGAAGATGTCGCGGTCGAGGACGACCAGGTCGGCCAGCTTGCCAGGCGTGATGCTGCCCAGCACGTCCTCCCGGCCAGAGACCAGGGCCGCCCCCATCGAAAAGCCCCACACCGCCTCGTCCACCGTCAGTCGTTGCTGGGGATACCAGCCGCCTGACGGCGCGCCGTCCCGCTGCTGGCGCGTGACAGCGGCGTGGATGCCCCATAACGGGTTGGGATCGGCCACCGGGCAGTCGGAGCCGAGGGCCAGCGTCACCCCTGCATCCCATATGTCGCGGAATGGATAGGAGAAGCAGGCCCGCTCGCCCACCGATTTCTCAGTCATCGGTATATCGTCGGTGACGTGGATGGGCTGCACAGAAGCCACAACGTCCAGACGCGCCAGACGCGCCACGTCTTCAGGCCGAATGTTCTGCAAGTGCTCGATACGGTGCGGGGCTGCGGGGGGAGCGGTAGGAGAGGTCCTTTCGGCGCCCAGCACCTGCTCGAAGACCGTCACCAGCTCCCGATTGGCCCGGTCACCGATGGCGTGGATGGCCACCGCGAGCCCACCCTGATCGGCCTGGCGTACGGCCTCGGTGATCTCGTCCATCGGCGTCAAGGGCATGCCACAGTGGCCAACGTCATCATACGGCTCCAGCATCCAGGCCGTGCGAGCACCCTGCCCGCCATCCGAGAAGAGTTTGACGTGCCCCACGCGCACGTACTCGTCGCCGAAGCCGGTGCGCAGGCCCAGCGCAATCGCCTCGTCCAGGCGCTCACCGGGGATATGCATCCACATCCGCAGCCCGACCTCGCCCGCGGCGTGCAGACGCTGCAGAGCGCGGAAGGCCGGCGGTCCGTCCGCCCCGCCCATGATGCGATAGTCGTGCACACCGGTCAACCCCAGACGATGGAGGATCGCGAACCCATCCCGCATCGCGTCGGCGGTCTCGCCCTCGGTGGGAGGGGGAATGACGTCGGTCACCAGGTTGATGGCCAACTCGCGCAGCACGCCGGTCGGCTGGCCCGATTCATCCCGATCGATGACGCCCTCGGGCGGATCAGGCGTGTCGCCGCTGATGCCAGTCTTCTGAAGCGCCCGTGAGTTGACCACGGCCAGGTGCAGGTCGCTGCGCCACAGAATAAGGGGGTGATCGGGCGACACGTCGTCCAGGTCAACCCGGGTAGGTATGCGCGGGTCGGGCCAGCGCGACTCGTTCCATCCCTGACCCAGGATCCAGTGATCGGGAGGGAATTCGCTGGCTCTCTCAGCCACCCGCGCTCGCACGTCGGCTAGCGAGGTCGCAGCAGCGAGGGGCAAGCGGCGGAGGCCAAGCGCCCAATCGTAGTAGTGAAAATGCGAGTCGGTCAGGCCGGGCAGCACCCGGCGGCCTCCCAGGTCGATCACCCGCTGGCCCGGTGCTGCCAGGGCGCGGATCTCATCGTCGCCGCCCACAGCCCACAGTCGGCCATCGCGGCTGGCTACGGCCGTCGCGTCGGGATAGGATGGATCCTGAGTGTGAAAACGGCCGTTTACCAAAAAAAGCTCAGTCATTACACCTGTCCTTTTCAATATAAATGGAAGCGAAGCGGCCCTTCTCCCAGATTATATGAGAAATCCCCGCGGGAACGGATCGCGCGGGTCAAGGATGAACTGATTCACGCCGGTGATATGAGCGCTCCCCCGCACCTCGGGCACGACGGCAGGAATTTCGCCCACGGTCGTCTCGGCCATCAATCGCCCCTCGAACGTGGTGCCCAAGATCCCCTCGTTGATGAAGGGCTGATTCAGAGCCAGCTCGCCTCGCCGGTACATCAGGGCCATCTTGGCAGAGGTACCGGTGCCACACGGCGAGCGGTCCATGTGGGCCTCCCCGTAGACGACGGCGTTCTTGCCCCGCGACCGGCCGTGACCGGCGGGGTCGTAGAACTCGACGACGTCAATCGTGTTGATGTAGGTGCGCGTGGGATGCTGCACCGTGATTTGCTGGTTGCCAGCCTCAGTGATCGCCATCCCCAGGCGCGTCAGCTCAGCCCCATTGTCCGGCGTGAGCGCCAAGCCGACCTGGTCAACGGAGACCATGACGAAGAATCCGCCAGCGAACGAGATGTCGACAGTGATGCGTCCCAGGCCAGGCACCTCCAGGGGCTGATCCAGCAGGAAGGCGAAGGCGGACTCCATCTGGATGGCGACCCAGTCGACCCGCATGCGCTCGCCGATCTTACCCGGCCCCAGCCGCTCCTTACGTACGCGGGCGCGGGTGTGCACGGGGCCGGAGGGGGAATCCACGACGACGACGGTCTCAGGTTCCTGGGCTGGCAGCCAGCCCGTCTCGATCAGCGTCGTGACCGCCCCGATCGTCCCGTGGCCACACATGTAGGGATAGCGACAGGCGTCCATAAAGACGACACCAAAGGCGGCAGCCTCGGTCACCGGCTCGGTGACGACGGCCGCGAGCATATCCCTATGACCGCGCGGCTCCTGAGCGAGCAGCAGGCGCACGTGGTCGAGGTTCTCGCTGATGTACAACCGTTTGTCGTTGATGGTTTCCCCTGGAATCGGCGGTAACCCGCCGACGACCAGGCGAGTGGGCTCGCCGGCGGTGTGGGAGTCGATGGTGAGAAGCCGATCAGGGAACTGTTCCAGAAACCGTTGAACAATAGTGAAAGGCTGCATAGTAAGCTCTCTCCCAGAGGGCTATGGTATGCCGCTCCTTATCCAATGCAAAGGGCAGCGAAGGCGCTTCAGCTTCGCCCGAAGCGGCTCCTATGCTTCGGAAGCAGAGAAGCGAGCACCGCGCCGCCGACGCTGTCGCTCGGCAGCGCGTTTGGTACCTAGATATGCCTCTTGAACCATGGGGTCCTTCAACAACTCCATCCCACGGCCCTCGCGGATGATGTTGCCGGTCTCCAGGACATAGGCTCGGTCGGCCACGGACAGCGCCTTGCGGGCGTTCTGCTCCACCAGCAGCAGCGTGGTCCCCTCGCTGTTGATATCACGAACGATGCGGAAGATCTCCGCCACCAACAAGGGAGCCAGGCCCAGGGACGGCTCATCCAACAACATGAGTTTCGGCCGTGCCATCAAGCCCCGGCCGATGACCAGCATCTGCTGCTCGCCACCGCTCAGGCTGCCGGCGAGCTGTTCCCTCCGCTCTTTGAGACGCGGGAAGCGCGTGTAGACGTGCTCCAGGTCCGCTTTTATCTCCACCTTATCGCGACGCAGAAAGGCACCCAGGTGCAGGTTCTCCTCCACGGTGAGATTAGCAAACACCTGCCGTCCCTCGGGCACCTGGACGATGCCATGGGCGACGACCTGGTGTGGCTTAGTGGGAAGTGGCTTATCCCGATAGATAATTTCCCCCGAGCCATAGCGTACAAGCCCCGAGATAGAGTTCAACAAGGAGGACTTGCCAGCCCCATTGGCGCCGATGATGGTCACCACCTCACCCTCGTCCACGTGGAGCGAAACTCCCTGCAACGCCTGAATGCCACCGTAGGCTACGTGGAGTCCTTCGATCTCTATCAGCGCCATAGTTACCCCTCCTCTGCTCCGAGATAGGCCTCGATTACAACCGGGTTAGCCTGTACCTCCTCCGGCGTGCCCCGGGCGATGGTGCGACCAAAGTCAATCACCACGATGTCATCGGCCAGTCCCATCACCACCTCCATGTGATGCTCGATGAGCAAAATGGTCAGATCGAAGCTATCGTGGATCTGCTCGATGAAGTCCATCAACTGCACCGTCTCGTCCGGATTCATACCGGCCGCCGGCTCGTCCAACAGTAGCAGCGTGGGCTCCTGGGCCAGGGCGCGGGCGATCTCCAACCTCCGTTGGTGCCCATAGGGCAGGTTCTTGGACATCTCGTGGGCTCGATCAGCCAGGCCCACCAGTTCCAGCAGGCGCCACGCGCGCTTGGCCAGCGCCTTCTCCTCGCGCCGGCGGCGCGGCGTCGGGATCAACCCTTCCCAGATGGTGTAGCTGGCGTAACGGTGGCAAGCCGTGCGCACGTTGTCCAGCACGCTGAAATCCGAGAAAAGACGGATGTTCTGGAAGGTGCGGGCGATACCCTTTGCGGCGATCTGGTACGTGATTGTGCCGGTGATCTCGTCGTCGCCGAAGAAGATGTGACCTTCCGTCGGGTCGTAGATGCCGGTGATCAGATTGAAGATGGTGGTCTTCCCCGCGCCATTGGGGCCAATGATAGCGTTCAATGCCCCCACTTCCAGTTTATACGAGAACTTGTCCACCGCCCTTACGCCGCCAAAGTCCTTGGTGAGACGTTGGATTTCTAGTAAAGACATGGCAACCTATCCCTCCTCCTGCGCCGGGCGCGATTTAACAAACAGGGCTTTGACGTTAGCCGGTGTAAGCTCCCAGGATCCCATCAGCCCCTCGGGGCGGACGACCATGATCAGGACGACCAGGGCGCCGTAGACGACCAATCGCCAGGCCTGCGCCGCCCGCAATAGCTCGGGCATCGAGGTGAGCACCAGGGCCGCAAAGACCGCGCCAGTCAGGCTGTGCATCCCACCGAAGATGACCATCACGATCAGCTCGGTGGACTTGATGATGCTGAACATGGAGGGCTGAATAAAGCCGATGTAGTGAGCCAACAGCCCTCCTGCCAGCCCGGCCAGCATAGCGTTGATGGCGAACACAATCTGCTTGTAGCGAAAGGAGTTGACGCCGATAGATTCGGCGGCCAACTCGTCCTCACGGATGGCTACGCAACTGCGCCCGTGACGAGAGCGGACGTAGTTTGCCACCAGTATTAAGGCCACGACGGCCGCGGCGAGGGCGACGGGCAGGTTGGTGAGGGTGGGAATGCGCGGGATACCGCGCGAGCCACCCGTGATCTTCTCCAGGTTCTCCACCAACAGGCGCACGGCCTCGGCGAAGCCCAGCGTGGCGATGGCGAAATAGTCCCCTTTGAGCCGCAGCGTGGGATAGCCGATCACAAAACTTGTCAGGGCAGAGGTGATCATACCAGCCAGCAAGGCGGCTGCGAAGGGGACCGAGTATCGCGTGGTCAGAATGGTGGCCGTGTAGGCACCGACGGCCAAGAAACCGGCCTGACCGAAGTTGAACAACCCGGTGAACCCTGTCATCAGCGACAGCCCTAACACCGCGAGGAGGTTGATACAGACCAAGATGAGAATGCCGATGTAATATTGCGACATATTGCTTACCCCCTTGTTCCTTCAATGGCGACCCCAAGGGTCGCCCCTACGCCTTTTCCTCGGCAAGTGTGCCCAGCAGCCCCGCGGGCTTGACGAGGATGATGATGATCATCAGCGCGTACGAGAACAGATCGCGGAAGGCCGAGGAGACGAAAGCAGCAGCAAACGTCTCGGTCACGCCCAGGATCAGCGCGCCTAGCACCGCCCCTGGCAGGCTCCCCAGCCCGCCCACGACAGCGGCAATGAAGGCCTTCAGCGTCAGGATGCCCATCTGGGGCCAGACGGTGTACTTGATGCCGAACAGCACTCCGCCCAGCCCAGCCGAGGCGCCGGCCAGAAAGAACACAAACGCCACAACCAGGTCGGGGTTGATGCCCATCAAGCTGGCCACCCGCATGTTGTAGGACGTAGCCCGGATGGCATTGCCCATCCGGGTGCCGTAGATGATCCAGGTCAACAGCGCCACAGACACGGCTGCAATGATGAAGATAATGACGTCCAACCGCCCGATGCTCAGTTCTCCTAACACGAAGGGGGCGATGGGGAAGACGTCGGGGTAAGTGCGAAAGGTAGGGCCCATGGTCACGATGGTGATGTTCTCGAGGAAGATAGAAGCCCCCAACGACGAGATCATCAGATACAACAGTGGAGAGTTGCGGACCCGGATCGGCCGGTAGGCCAGGCGCTCGTTAACGATACCCAGCAACCCGGCCCCAACCATCGCCAGTGGCAAAGCCAGCCAAAACGGTATCCCCAACAAGGTCAGTGCGAAAAACCCGATGTACGATCCGAGCATCAGCACGCCCCCGTGGGCAAAGTTCGAGAATTTCAGGATGCTGTAGACCAGCGAATAGCCCACGGCGATCAAGGCATACACACTGCCGATGGAGATGCCGTTGATGATCTGCTGCAGAATTGTGTTCATCTAAACCTCCCACACGGCGACCAGGTTTTTCGTGAGCCAAGGGCGAAGGAAGCGAGGCAATCCAACCGGCGAAACCTGGTCTCTCTACCTGAGTCCGATGACAAGTCTGGGAGGAGAGAACCGAGCTCCCCCCTCCCAGACGGATGTCTATACGCCTACGTTTACTCCATAGGCTCGACCACTGTGTAGTACTCGAACGCGCCGTCCTTGATCGTCATGATGACGGCTGACTTGCCGACCGGGTTGTGCGTCTCCGGGTCGATGGTGATGTTACCGGTGAAGCCTTCCACCGGGTCCAACTCCTCCAACGCATCCCGAATCGCCTTCGGATCAGCCGAGCCAGCCTTCTCGATGGCCGCTGCCAACACCAGCACCGCGTCGTGCGTCATGATGGCG
>Ga0180433_10009047_pt1 | contig 12265 bp, 7 predicted proteins | sample SS_ome_8_FD_132980 | JGI IMG/M metagenome (GOLD analysis project Ga0180433, IMG submission 132980) | Hypersaline lake sediment archaeal communities from the Salton Sea, California, USA - SS_1_D_1 metaG | ecosystem: Environmental > Aquatic > Non-marine Saline and Alkaline > Hypersaline > Sediment... | reverse complement strand
GAGCGGCGTACGACCGACGATCACCTGGTGCATGCGGTGGATCACCGGATCGTGGACGGGCGTGACTGGTACCTGATCAAGAATTCCCACGGTACGGCCTCGGGCCGCCAGGGCTATGTCTGGATGCGCGGCGACTGGGTGGCTCTGCGGGTACTCGCCATCATGGTCCACAAGGACGCCATCGACTCCTACGTGGTCCAGCAGTTCGAAGGGGGTTGAGACAGCCTCTCACCGGCAGTCACTCAACAGTGTCATGGAAAGGGCCGATCCCGGGAGGGACCGGCCCTTTCTCGTTCACACCGGAGTGGGGCAAGAAGGTAGTACTTACTCCGGCACCTGGTAGACCCGGACCATGTCCTCGTATCTGAAGGTCACGAGGTAGTACTCCCGGGTGGCGTCGTAGGCCACGCGGACCGGATTCGCCGGCAGGGTGGTCTGAGTCAGTTTTGTGTAGTCGGGGGTGGAGAACTCGGTCAGGGTATTCCCGGTGGCCAGGACCACTTGCGCCCCCTCGGTGACCCAGGCGATCCCGCCGTAATCGGGCCAGTCGGGAATCGAGACCTCCCGGTAGAGCGAGAGATCGTCCATGTCGTAGACGCGCATGATGCCTTCGCCGAAACTGCTGGTGCGTTCGTTGACCATGATGTGGCCGTTGACGGGATCAGCGAAAACGAAATTGACGTAGTACCCCGGATCCCAGACGAGGGAATCGACCTTCGTCATGGTCGCGGTCGAAACAACCTCGAGCCGGCGGTCATCGATGTTGCCGATGAAGAGGAGGTCGCGGGTCGTGTCGACCGCCAGCGAGATGCCGGTGGGGAAACTGAAACCTGTGCCGTAGCCGCGGAAAGGGCGGTAGCGGAAGGTGTCGGTGATGGCTGCGGTCAGGGGACTGAAGCCGGTCAGGTAGCCGCTGAACTCCTCGATCCCCCAGATCGTCCCGCCGTTGTCGCTGTCGTAGATCAATCCGGCGGGATAGCCGTACCAGTCGGGATCTCCCTCCCCCTGCATGGTGGCGGTGTCGATGTAATTGAGGTCGGGGACCGAGTAGATCCGCACGCGGCGGCTGGCATCGTCGCTGACCCAGACTTCTCCCGATCCGGGTACCCAGACGATGTCCTCGGGATTGCCCGTGAAATCGGCGGTGTCGATCACGGCCAGCGTGGCGGGATCGATGACCATGAGGGTGTTCGATTCCCCGGCCACGGTCATGTGATTGGCGACCACCCAGTAATCGCCGGCCACGGCGATACCGAGGGGCTCGGAGCCGACCGGTATCTCGGCCACCAGGGCCAGGGTATCGGCGCCGGCGGTGCCGTTCCCGTCCGGATCGGTTGGATTGTCATCGCAGGCGCCGAGGAAGAGGGGGAGCAGGAGCAGGAGCGCTCCCAGGCCCGCCCGGTTCCATCCCGACGCTTTCGTGCAGGTACTCATCACACTATCCCTCCCGGATGATGTCGAGCTTGCTGTCTTCGGCCTCGCTGTTTCCGGCCTCACGCTCAATCTACATCTATCCGCCGGGCACGCCTCAATTGATTATCCCTCGGCAGAGGAAATCTCGCTGGAGGCCGTTTCGCTTTCAGCTCCGGCCTCTGCCGCAGAGCCTCTGCCCAGTTCGAGCACCCCTCCCTTGCGCCGGTCATTCACGAAGAGCCGGTAGGCGAAGATGAGCCCGAAGACGCCGAGGCTGGCGAACATCAGCTGGCTGGCGGTATACCCCGCCGTACGGTCGAGCAGGGCGCCGTTGGCGATGGGGAAGAGGGTCAGACCGATGTTCTGGATCATGAAGATCAGGCCGAAGGCGGTTCCGGTGATCTTGTTCTCGACAATGAGCGGAACCACCGGCCAGAGGACGGCTGAAACCAGCGAGAAGGAGAAGCCGAGCACGACCATCGAATAGATCGGCGAGAGCTCGGTGAGCCCCATCACGGCGTGACTGGGTATCAGCAGGAAGGCACCGAGGATGAGCAGGGTGCTGCGGCGTCCGATGCGATCCACCAGTCCGCCGATGAAGGGGGCCAGGATCATCGACATGACGACAAAGATGCTGGTTATGCGGCCGCCCTGCTGCAGGGTGACGCCCCACTTGGTCAGGAAGAAATCGGGAGCCAGGGTCCGGAAGGGGAAGATGGCGGCGTAGAAGGTCACGCAGAGCAGGGCGATGTACCAGAAGCGCCGGTCGAATTTCTTTACATCGCTCAGGACGATCTTGTCGCCGGCGTCGGACTCGGCCAGCTTCACCCGGCCGAGGGCGTTGCGTTCCAGGACGACGTAAGCCAGGGCGAAGAGCATCGAGACCGCGCAGACCCCCGCGGCCAGCCAGAGCCCTGAGCGGTAGCTGCCCCAGGCGTCGGAGGCCGAAGCCAGGGTGTTGAGACTCAGCGCGCTGCCCAGGCGCATGAAAGTCAGGACGAAACCGAAGGAGAGGGCGAGCTCACGCCCCTTGAACCACTTGGCCAGGATCACGCTCTGGCACACGATCAGCGACTCCGAACCCATCCCGAGCAGAACCCGCCCGATCAGCATGACCGTCAGGTTCGGCGCCAGGGCGGTAACGACCGCTCCCAGCACGATGAACGCCGAGAGCACGATGCTCATGATCCGGGTGCCGAAGCGGTCGACCAGGATCCCGCCGATCAGGACCATGATGAAATTGGGGAAGCTGTAGAAGCTGTCGAGCAGACCGATCTCGGTTCCGCCGACGTCCATCCCCTCCATGATCAGGGTCGAGAGGGCAGAGATCGAGTCGTAGGCGAAGTAGGACCCGAAGAGCATGAGTCCGGCTGCAACCATGACCGTCCAGCGGTAGGCGGCCGAAGCGGGGGCAAAGAAGCCGGACGGGGTTTCCTGCAGTCCGGAGGAGGCTGGTTCGGTCATCGGCTCGGATCCCAGGTTTCGGGGTCAACGACACTGATTGCGATCAGGGGGAAGTGAACAGGAATCTCCCCGGGCGGTGCAAGGCTGAAGAGGCAGCGGCTCAGTTCCGGATGTATTCCGCCTCCATCAGGAGCCATACATTCGGGTCGAGTGTGAGATAGAGTGGAGCTGCATCCATCTCGAAAACGAAGACTTCGAGCGGGGCGTTCATCTGTACCTGAGCGATCTCGAGCGGCCGGGAGGGATCGATCCCGATGCCCACTTCGAGCGGGAAGGTGAAAGAATGACCGCTCTCCTGGGCCTGCCGGACCGAGACCTGCAGCAGGTGCCGGTCTTCATCCCACTCCCATGACCACTGCAGGACCGGGTGACCGGGCTGTCGCAGCCACTGGTTGAAGAAACCGCCGAGGTCCTGGCCTGAGACCTCCTCCATCACAGCCTGGAAATCGGCCGAGAGAGCGTTGCCGTTCATGAACCGTTCGTAGTAGGTCCGGATCCCCTCCCACCAGGCCTGTTCTCCGACCTGGTGGCGCAGCATGTGCAGAACCCAGCTTCCTTTCTGATAGGAGTTGGTGCTCAGCAGCCGGTTGAGGTTCACGATGGTTGTGTCGAGCACCGGGCTGTTCGGGTTGCGATGCCAGTACCGGACGACCCGCTCGCGGTCACCGGCCATGCGTGAGATGAGCTGGTCGTGGCCGTGGGTGAATTCCATGTAAAGGGTGGTGAAATAGGTGGCGAAACCCTCGCTGAGCCAGACGTGATGCCAGTCGGCCTCACTGATCGCATCGCCGAACCACTGGTGGGCCATCTCGTGCACCACCAGTCCTTCGCTCCAGCTCGCTGGCCGGTTCGCTCGCCCTTCGGTATAGAAGATATTCGACGCGTTCTCCATGCCGCCGTAACGGGTCTTCGACTGCACGTGCGCCATTTTGGCCCAGGCGAAAGGGCCGATCCGCTCGGAGAAGAAATCCATAACCCGGCTCGAGACGGCGAAGGATTCCACTCCCGCGGCACTGTCCTGCGGATACGTCCACGAACTCTGGGGGATGCCGTTGAAGTCACCCAGGTCCACGACGGCAAAGCTGGCCACGCCGATCACCATGAGCTTGGTGGCCAGCGGGGCACTGGTTCGCCAGTGGGTCCGGCACCGGTTTCCCTCCACTTCGGTCTCCTCCACCAGAGCCCCTGAGCCCACGACCTGGTAGTGGGCCGGGGCGGTGACGATGAACTCGCAGGTCGCCTTGTCGGAAGGGTGATCCACCGCCGGAAGCCAGTGGCGCGCCCGGTCGGGCCAGTTGTCGCCGAAGAAAGTGCGTTCCCCGTACCGGTTGCGGGCGATGATGAGCCCGTCGGCGGGGACACCGGAGTAGGTGATCGTGAAGGTGCGGTCTTCCCCGGCCCGCGCGGCCGAACCGAGCTGTATGACGAGCCGGTCCGCTTCGTGCGTGAATCTGAGCGCACGTGCCGCGTTTCTGACTTCCTGCACGGTCATGCCGGTGACCGCGGCATCGTTCTGCCCGGAACCGTTCCCGGGAGCGGGGCCGATCAGGTCGAGGGCAAAGGAGGTTCTCCCCGCCCGGGTGAAACGGATGGTTACGGTCGTCCGGCCGCGGAGGACATCATCGGTATCGCTCACCTCCAGCTCGAAGAGGTAGTGGATCACATCCACGGCCGCATCGCGCGGGTAGGGATCGGTCTGGGCTGCCATACCGCGCGGCAGGAGGAGCAGGACCAGGGCGATCGAACAGCAGACGGCCGTCGGTCGATACTTTCCGGGAACGGGATGCAGGAGACTGTCGGGCATGTTACCCCTCTTTTGATGCATGCGGCAGTGAGCAGGATCCGCATGATTGTAGTGCAGCCCGTGGCTCAAGAGAAAGGTGTGCGTAACCGGTGCGATTTCCGGACCGTATCACCGGGTACCGGGGTGACAGGGCAGCACCGGTGTTCTGAGTCATGGCTTCGCCGAACAACCGCGGGCTCCGTGAATGGATGACCCGGGATACCAGCTACCGACCAGAAGGAAAGGCTTTCATGAGCGGACTCATGAGTGATATCCGTTTCGGTTTCCGTATGCTTATGAAGAGACCCGGGATCACGGCCGCCGCGGTCCTCTGCCTGGCGCTGGGGATCGGGGTCACCCTGACCATGTTCACCTTCGTCAGCGCCGCGCTGATCAAGCCGCTGCCCTACGACCACATCGAATCGATCGTCTGGGTCATGGAAACGGCTCCGAAGCGGGGCTTCGACTGGCTCGGGGTCGCCTATCCCAATTTCCGCGACTGGCGGGAGCAGAATACGACCTTTGAGTACCTGGCCGCGTACCAGAACACCAGCCTGAGCCTGGCCGGCGGCGAGGAACCCAAACGCGTTCAGGCTCTGCGGACCTCGGCCGATCTCTTCCGGGTTCTGGAGTACGAACGGGCCCTGGGACGGGATTTCACTCTCGAAGACGACACTCCCGGGGCGCCTGACGTGACCATCCTCAGCCACGCTCTCTGGCAGGGGCATTTCGGGGCCGATCCCGGGATCATCGGGACCACGGTCACCCTGCACGGTATCCCCCACACCGTCATCGGCGTCATGCCCGAAGGCATGCGCTATCCCGAGACCACCGAACTCTGGGTGCCGATGAGCCGTTACAGCGGACTCGAGCGGCGGCAGCAGCACTCTCTGCAGGCGGTCGGCCGGATGAAGTCCGGAGTGGAGGTCGAGCAGGCTCTGGCCGACCTGCGCCGGATCGTACGGGGGCTCGAAGAGACCTATCCCGACGAAGTCGAGGATAACGACATCCGGGTCGAACCTCTGCTCGAATTCGTGACCGGTGACTTCCGGGACCAGTTCCTCTACCTGATGGGAGCTGTTTCGCTCGTGCTCCTCATCGCCTGTGCCAATGTGGCCAACATGCTCCTGGCCCGCAGTCTGGGGCGGAGCCGCGAGATCGCCATCCGCGGCACCCTGGGCGCCGGCAGAGGGCGCCTGGTCCGCCAGCTGCTGACCGAGAGCATCCTCCTGGCGGTCGGGGGGGGGCTGCTCGGCCTCCTGCTCGGCCACGTCGGCATCGTGCTGACTCTCGGACTGGTGCCGGTCGAAATACCCTTCTATCTGGATTTCTCGATCGACTGGCGGGTCATCATCTTCCTCGGCGCAATCACCGTGCTGACCGGCATCGTCTTCGGGCTGGCACCGATCGCGCAGGCCCGGCGGACCGATCTGATCCGGGCTCTCAAAGCCGGGGGCGCTCGAGCGGGTGGCGGCCGCCGCCATCTCCTGCGCAACACTCTGGTAGTGGGTGAGACCGCCCTTTCGCTCGTACTGCTGGTGAGCGCCGGGCTCTTCATCCAGGGGTATCTGCGGATGCTGCAGATCGAACCCGGATTCGAGCCCGAAGGGGTGCTCTCGATGCACCTGAGCCTGCCCGATAATGACTATCCCGAACCGGCCGGGCGGGAGGATTTCTTCAACCGGGCCCTGGCCGATCTCACGGCTCTGCCCGGGATCGAATCGGCCGCCGCGGTTCTGACGCTGCCGATGTCGGGAAGCAACTGGGGCAATTCCTACTCGGTCGAGGGACCGGAGTTCCCGGCCGGTGAACCCCTCCCGGTGGGAAACTTCCGGATGGTTCACGGACCGTATCTCGAAACCATGCGTGTGCCCCTGCTCAGCGGCCGTAGTTTCACAGCAGACGAACTCCGCCGGGGGGCCCCGGTCGTGGTCATCAACGAGGACCTGGCCCGCCTCTGGTATCCCGAGGGCGATGCTCTCGGCAAGCGGCTCAAACTGGGTCGGCCCGAGAACGAGGAGGCTCCCTGGTACGAAATCGTCGGCATCGTCCCCGGGGTGCGCCATTACGGTCTCGGCCAGGATGTCCGCCCGGGGTTCTACCTGCCCTATGCCCTTTTTGATTACACCAGCATGTGGGTGGTGGTCCGGACCAGTGCCGACCCCCTGCTGCTGGCCGGTGATGTGCGGCGGACGATCCACGCCCTCGATCCGGCCCTGCCGATCAGCGATCTGCGCCCCATGCCGCAGGTCATGCAGGAACGGATGTGGGGAGAACTCCTCTTCATGAAGCTCCTGGGCGCCTTCGCCTTCATTGCCCTGGTCCTGGCCATGCTCGGGGTCTATGGCGTGATGCTCTATGCGACCGGCGAGCGTACCCGTGAGATCGGCATCCGTATTGCCATCGGGGCCCATCCCCACTGGGTAGTGGGTCTGGTCGTCAGGCAGGGCATGCTCCTGGTGGTGCTCGGCATGATCATCGGCACGGTGCTCTCGATCGGAGCGGGGATGGGCATGGCCAGCCTCTTCGCCGGCATCTCGGCGATCGAACCGGTGCCCCTGGTGACGACCGTTCTCCTGATGTCGGGGGCCGGTCTGGGGGCTTCGCTGATCCCGGCCCTGCGCGCGGCCCGGCAGGATCCGACGTCAGCCCTGCGGTTCGAGTAGCTCGAGCAGGGAGAGGATCACCGCTTCCGCTTCGCGAGGTTCGGCTGCCCCGATGGTGACATGCCGGACGACACCCGCTCTGTCGATCACCACCAGATGCGGAATCGCTCCGACCGCATACCGGATATGGGTCAGGTTCCCGCGCCCGACGGCGAGAGGATAATCAAGCCCGTTTCCGGCCGCGAAATCCCTGATGGCAGAGAGGTCGCGCTGGCTTGCGTCGTAGCGGGTGATCCCGATCACGACCAGGCCGCGATCGGCCAGCGTACGGTGCCACTCCGCAAGCACCGGGTACATCCGCGCGCACGGTCTGCACCAGGTGGCCCAGAAATCGAGGACCACCACCTTCCCCTGCAGGTCATCCGGTGAGAGGGCGGGGGAGTTCAGCCATTCCTCGATCTCGAGTTCGGGCGCGGGGGCGTTGAGCAGGTCTTCCGGTTCGCGGTCAGTGGGGAGCACTTCGGTTCCCAGCTCGGCCGAGAGCGGCAGGCGGCGGGCGCAGGCCAGCACGACGGGCGGAGAGCCGGCTACGATCAGTTCGTGGCGGTGATCGCCGGTCAGATCAGCAGTGGTGAACGCTTTGGCCGGGATATCGGGCAGGGTGAAGGCCTGCCACTCCCGCCCCGGCCCTGGCCGGCTCCAGAGACGGAACCAGAGGTTTCCGGCGGCGATGATCTCCGGGCTCCGATCGCCGGTCAGGTCGGCCACCGCGAGCGGTCCCAGCCGGTTCTGCCCCGTGACATCTTCGATGAGGTCGTATTCCCAGCCGCCCGGCCCGGGTTGGACGAGAGCCAGTCGGGCTCGCGCCAGGCGCCCGTAGTTCATGTGCCAGCCGTCCGAGACCAGCAGTTCGGCCCGCCCGTCTCCGGTGACATCACCGGCGGCCAGATCGTTGACCCCCTGCCAGCTCGGCAGCATTTCCCGCCCGGATCCGGTCTCGATGAAGAGATCGCCGAGGTCGCCGATTTCATCGCCGTAGACCCGCCCGATGATCTGTACGGGGTCGGCTCCGGGGGTTTCACGCCAGACGAGCCGGCTCATCGCCATGCGCACTTCGGGCAGCGAATGCACCTCCCAGCTGCCGTTGCGAGAAAAAATCTGGTACGTGGCGACGAAGTACTTACTGGCGAAGAAGCTGAGCTGGATGTCGAGGAGGCCGTCGGAATCCAGGTCAACGAGCTGGAGGTCGGTGACCTGGCTGCGTTCGGTCGCTACCCGGAGCGGCTCCTCGACCTGCCAGCCGTCGGCCGGGTGGATGATGCGCAGGTGCACGCACGCCGAATCCACATAGGTGCCCCACCCGAGAGCCGCCACCACTTCGGCCCGGCCGTCTCCGGTCAGATCGCCGATCGCCGCCAGGCTCAGGGGCGCAGGCAGGGAGTCGGTCCAGACCTCGGAAAATCCCCGCCGCCCGAAATCGTGGACCATCAGGTGCCCGGGATCGTAGCCGATCGTCCGTTCCTCGGTCCGGTACCAGCGCCCGTCGCCGCTGACGAGTTCGGGACGGCCGTCGGCGTCGAGATCCCCGGCCGACAGGGCGGTGATCCGGTCGGGCAGACCGTTGAGATCGAGGGTGCGCACCGGCGGATCGGTGCCGCGGCTCTCTCCGGAACCGACGCAGCCCGAAGCAAGCATGAAGCCGAGTCCGAGGACGGCGCCGAGAGCGAGCCTGGGAGCGGAGACGCGCAGGACGGAGAGGGTGGGGCGGAAGAAGGCATTCATCATCGGGGAGGATCATCCGTTCGACTGTGAAGGGTGAATCGGGTTACGCCGACGCCCTGGTGGTTGCCGACAAGATCGGTGACGACAGCGACCAGGACGAGGGAGCCGGTATATGATCCTTCGTGCCGGGAAAGGTCGATCGCCATCTGGCGGATCGCCCCCGGCGTGAGCCGGGTGAAATCCTGCTGCAGGCTCACCTGGATGATCCCGGCGGCGGGATTGGAGGGGATGACGTAGTACGATTCGTTCCAGGCGTAATCGCCGAATTCCGACCGGGTCAGATTGCCGATCTCGTAGTAGAAGTGCAGGTCGGTGCCGTAGTAGAGGTGGCGGGAGGGAGAGGGGAGAATGCGCAGACCGTTCCGGACGAACTTGCCTTCCCCTCCGGCCGGGGTGATGTCGGTAGCGATCATGATCGGAGAGACCTGCACGCCGGGTGAGTTCTGCCACTCAAAATCGAGACTCTGCAGGATCCCGCCGGTCCGGCCGGTGGTCGGATCAACAACAGAGAGGTAGGCGATATAGAAACCGGGTGCGGTCGTGAACCGGAAGGTGTCGAGCACGAACTGACCGGCCCGGTCGGGAGTGCCTTCGACCACATACCCCCTCCGGCGAACGTCGGCATGCACGACCTGCATCCGGGCGTTGAGCAGAACGAAGCTGGTTCGCAGGTTGGATGTGTACTGCCGGCGATCGGTGGCGATGTTCACCGCCTCGGCGGGGGTGCCGAAAGAGGCCTGAACCTCGATCGAATCGGGACCGGCCGGAAAGGCGACTGCGTCCATGGTCAGGGGCAGGACCGCGACGTCGGGAGGCAGACCGACCTGGTAGATAGGAGCCGGGGCCAGGGTGTGCAGGTGTTCGAGCATGCTCTGACGTTCGCCCTCCTCATCCGAGCGCAGGCCCGCCGCCAGGGTGCGCGCGGCCTCATCACCTTCCCGCCGTCGTTTCTCGACCTCTTCGAGCGCCATGGCGATGAAATCGCCGAGCGTATCCTGCACTCGCATGCTCTCGATCGTCCCGAAACCGGAACCGACCACCCCGATGACCTCGGGTGTGCCCCAGGTGTAGTAGGCGAGCCGCGTTCCGGGTATGAGCGAGGATGGCTGTCCGCAGGAGAGCACGAGATCGCCCTGCCAGTCCCAGCCGGTCACCGTCTCCTCGGAGGAATAGAGGTTCGCCAGTCGGGCCAGGAGGGTTTCGGAGTGAATCCAGAGCTCCACGTTCGGCCCGCGTTCCGGGGTGCGTTCCAGGTGCCGGTGCTCTTCCAGGGCCAGCTCGAGTCGGGTGAGATCCTCCTTGAGTTCGTTCACGGTGTAGTGCCCGGAGCGGGCCCGGAAAAGCAGGTAGTCGGGACTTCCGCCGGCGGCACGCAGAGCCGCCAGGCGCCGGGCATCTTCGACCGGCAGCGTGTAGCCTGATCTCAGGGCGAGACGGGTGAGGGTTTCGGCCCGTTTCTCCTCCAGGCCGGCGAACTGCGCGGTCGGCACGCTCAGGAGACGGGCTACGACCCCGGGCAGTTCATACCACGCGATCACGTCGAGCGCCTGCCAGCGGCGACGCAGTGAACTGCCCGGATCTTCCAGGTGTTCCCAGGCCCGTCCCAGGTCGGGCGGTCTGACCGGAGGGTAACTGCCCGTGTAGCGCAGAACGCCCCGGGCCTGCGTGATGGCGGTAAAGGACCGGGGCGTGGAGTAGCGATAGAAGCGTTCTTCCGCGCCTGACGAAGGAGTTACCTGGAGCAGGCCCAGGTGCCGGGGATCATGAGCCCGCCAGGGTTGATCGCGATTGCCCTGCAGATCGGGCTGGCCGTAGCGCAGGAAGACCTGCCAGCCGGGAGACATTTCCCCGAACGGGGTGTCGGGAAATCGTCGTTCGAGATACGATCCCCGCTGCCGGTAGACTGCGAGGGTTTCGTTCTCGGGCGTTCCCCGGGTGGGATCGCGACGCTCCCAGAAAGCATCGAGACGCGACAGGCGGTCACTGCTCCGGGTCAGGGCGGCTCGTTCCCGCGGGCTGCCGAGGAAACCGGCCAGGCGGGCGTCGAGCAGGCGTTCGGCCGGGATCGTCTCGATCTCAGCGGGGGGCAGGTCGAACCCGCGCTCCGAACGAGCGGCACAGGCCGGGATCAGAAGAACCAGCACCGGTATCACCGATGACAGGTGGTGCTTGCGGACAGGGGCCGGGCGGGACATGGTCGGGACCGCGTTCTCCTCTCGCACCAGGGTATGAGCAGGGCACAGTGAAGAGACGGGTGAGTGGGAAAGGGGTTTAATTCTTCCGCCTCTTCCCCGAGCCGTCATGCACCCGGCGGCTGCCCGGCGCCGGCGTCGGATCCTGCCCGCTTTCAGCCCGCACATGAGGCGATCAACAGCTGGCCGAAGTAGTAGAGGGGAAGTCCCCAGACCCGGTTTCCGAAACCCGGGGCGACGAACCGGTCGCGGGCGACCGCGATATCGGAGAGATAGAAAGCCAGGGCCCCGGGTATGAGGCGCCACGACACGCCGGTCCCCGGAGCGCCGATCGCCAGGGCCAGCATCGCCGAGATGACCACCACATAGGCTGCGACCGGTCCCCTCATGCCGCCCGCGAGATGCGGGCGCAGCCAGCGCCAGATGAACAGGGCCGGCAGGATGAGCGCGGCAGCGGCAACCGCCACCGGTACGGGGGCGGGACCGCGCATCACGATGGCGGCGCAGTAGCAGAGGTGCCCGGTCAGGAAACTGGCCAGGCCGGCTGAAAACGGTCCGCGGTTCCGGCTCAGCAGAAAGAGGTCGCCGGCGGTGCAGAAGGTGAGCCCGATCAGGAGCACGATCCCCCAGCCGCTCTGCAGGGCTCCTGAGGAGAGCGCCAGGATGAGGAACCCGAGGGAGGCGAAGGGCTTGAGGACTGCCTTCGCCCGACGATTCGCGCGTTTCTCGACGTAGAGGTAGAAGGATATGGATACGGCGGTCATGATGATGCCGAGTGTACCTGTCACGGTATCGAACATTCACCGCCCCCTCATGATTCCGCCTCCGGCATTGTCCCCTTCATCTCCACCTTTATCATTCCCTGTTTCTGCTTCTGCCTCTTCTTCTGTCCCCTCGCCTGCTTCCTCCTCCTCCATCTTCATGCCGGCTTCCCGCTCCACGATCACTTCGGCCGCCCGCTGCATGTCCTCGTTGAGGATATCGTGCATCGCGCCGAGCATGATCGTGGCGCTGCCCGAACGTTT
>Ga0180433_10009045_pt1 | contig 12266 bp, 9 predicted proteins | sample SS_ome_8_FD_132980 | JGI IMG/M metagenome (GOLD analysis project Ga0180433, IMG submission 132980) | Hypersaline lake sediment archaeal communities from the Salton Sea, California, USA - SS_1_D_1 metaG | ecosystem: Environmental > Aquatic > Non-marine Saline and Alkaline > Hypersaline > Sediment... | reverse complement strand
TGAACCCAATTCTTCAACGAAATTTTCGCTTTGGAATATTCCTCACGACAATGCGGTCTCTTTAGCCAAAAGCTTAAATGACGGAAGCCCTGTCAAGCACCGGAATTTGCTATTGGCAGAGAATGCGACCGAATTGGAAGTGGACTTGATTTGGACGGAAAAAGGGAGCGAAGGCAGACTTTTAAAGGAATCGTTTATTTTCAAAGGGAGATGAATCATAAAGATAGAGGCCGTTGAACCGTCAACGGCCTTTTTTGTGAAAGTTAAGGCAGCCGGTCGTTCGGCCAACATGGTATCGAAGTGAACGTTGATCAGCAGAGCTTTCACAAAACATTTACATTTAGAGAAAAATACAGGATGTTTTCACCAATATTTTCTCAATAATGATACACTATTGACAAGCTGCTACTTTGGGTGGGGTGTTTCTGTGGATGCTGATGAAGCAAAAACACCAGACTGTGTCATGAGAGCACGAACAAATCGATATAAAAGTAGGAGAGTCAGGATTGTCAATCTGTAAAAGATCTTTTTTTTATCCCGTGATTCGGCTTTAAAGTTCTGAATCTTCAAGAAGTTTGCCGCCTTTTTGCTGATCAATCGAGAACAAAGGATGATACATATGAAAAGAATAGATAAAATCTACCATCAGCTGCTGGATAATTTTCGCGAAACGAATATCCATCAGCTTTTAAAGATACAAGGGAATTCGGCTCAAGAAATCGCCGGTCAGCTGCAAATGGAGCGTTCAAATGTCAGCTTTGAATTAAACAATCTCGTTCGTGCCAAAAAGGTGATCAAGATTAAAACGTTCCCTGTGCGCTATGTCCCGGTGGAAATCGTTGAAAACATCTTGAACATCAAATGGAACTCAGAGTTGATGGAGGTTGAAGAACTGAAGCGGCTGGCTGACGGCCAAAAAAAGCCGGCGCGCAACATGTCCGCCGATCCCCTCGAGCTCATGATCGGGGCTAAAGGGAGCTTGAAAAAGGCAATCTCTCAGGCGAAAGCGGCTGTCTTTTATCCTCCGCACGGCTTGCACATGCTGCTGCTCGGTCCGACGGGTTCGGGGAAATCGCTGTTTGCGAACCGGATCTACCAGTTCGCCGTTTATTCGGACATATTGAAGCCCGATTCCCCGTTCATCACATTCAACTGTGCCGATTATTATAACAATCCTCAATTATTGCTCTCGCAATTGTTCGGACATAAAAAAGGGTCGTTTACAGGTGCCGGCGAAGACAAAGCAGGATTAGTCGAACAGGCGGACGGGGGCATTCTGTTTATGGATGAAATTCATCGTCTCCCGCCGGAGGGGCAGGAAATGCTGTTTTATTTCATTGACAGCGGCACATACAACAGGCTTGGTGAAACAGAGCATAAGCGAACGGCAAAAGTCCTGTTTATCTGCGCAACAACAGAAAACCCGAGTTCTGCATTGCTGAAGACATTTTTACGGAGAATTCCGATGACCGTACATATTCCGTCGCTCGATGAACGGTCCCTTGGAGAAAGAGTGGAGCTGACAACGTTTTTATTGGGGAAAGAAGCAGAGCGGATCAAGAAAAACTTAAATGTTCATATCGACGTCTATAATGCATTGATTCATTCTGCAAAATTCGGAAATGTCGGGCAGTTGAAATCAAATGTGCAGCTGGTCTGTGCGCACGGATTTTTAAATAACCTTGACAAAGACGAGGTTGTTGAACTGACCGTCCGGGATCTTCCCGATGAGATCAAACAGGACTGGATGTCCAGCAGCAAAAATATCGAACGGAGCAAAATGATTTCTGAATACGTCAACATTACAACGATCATCTCTCCGATTGTGGAAGATGATACAACGAAAATCGATGACTCATTTAACTTATACCATGTCATAGAAGAAAAAGCGAAAATCCTGAATAAAGAAGGCTTAACAAAAAAACAAATCAATCAATATATTTTAACGGATATTCATTTGCACGTCAGAAGCTTTTTTAATCAGAAAATGCTTCAAAACCACAGCTTGCTCAAATTCGTTGAAGACGACGTGATTCAGATGACGAAAGAATTAAAGGAAGTCGCTGAACATGAGTTAGACTGCAAATTCGACCGTAAATTCATCTATTTCCTGAGCATGCACATCGCCGCATTTTTAAAGCGCGGAAAACAGATTGATGTTTTAAACCCGCAGGAAACAGATGAAATCAGGGAAACCCATGTGAAAGAATATGAGGTCGCACTGATTTTCAAAGATAAAATTCAAGCGTATTTTAAAGTAACCGTTCCGGAAATCGAAGTCATCTACTTGACGATGCTGATTCAGTCGATTAAATCATGGAAAGAAAACAAAAGGACGGGCATTGTCGTGGCGGCCCATGGAAACAGCACGGCGAGCTCTATGGTTGAAGTAGCCACTGAACTGCTGGGGAGCACCCCGATTGCTGCGGTTGATATGCCTTTGACCGTTTCACCTGCGGAAATCGTAAGCAGTCTGGCGGAGAAAGTGAAGCAGGTTGATGAAGGAGAAGGCGTATTAATGCTTGTCGACATGGGATCGCTTGCGATGCTGGAAACAAGGCTCGAACAACAAACGGGCGTAAAAATAAAAACGATCAGCAATGTTACGACATCGATGGTGCTTGATGCTGTCCGCAAGGTGAATTATTTGAATTTGAATTTGCACGCCATCTATGATTCGGTTACAAAGGATTTCATCGATTTATGGGCCGATAAACCGCGGGTCTCAGGCAAAAAGAAGGCGATCGTCTCCATTTGCACGACAGGCGGCGGAACGGCGAAAAAGCTCGAAGAGATCTTAACAGCAATCGTGAGCAGGACATCAGATGAACAAATCAGCATTTTGACGGTGTCATCGATCAAATTAGCAAGCCGCATGAAAGAAATTGAAAAAGCGTATGAGATCCTTGCCACGGTGGGCACGAAGAATCCTAAAATCGATGCTCCGCACGTGCCTTTAGAAGTATTGATTGAAGGCGAAGGAGAAAAAGTGATTCAGCAAGTGATTGGAAACGGCAATGTCCCTGCGAGCGGCGGATTATCCGGTAAAAATGTGGTGGTGAAGGAGCTGTGCGAAGACAGCCTGAAAAAATATCTTGTCTTTTTGAATCCCTATCATATGATAGACATGCTGTTGGAGTGGCTTCAGACGGTTCAAGACGAACTGCGCATCACATTCAGCAACGCGGTGCTGATCAAAGTCATCATGCATACCGCTTTTGCTTTTGAAAGGGTGATCAAACAGAATCCGATCGCTTTTCCTGAGGAAGAAGAAATGAATGATCAGCTTCAAAACGTTCTTCACATCACAGAGAAAACATTAAAGCCTTACGAAGAAAAGCTTGGACTCGCGATCAGCGAAGATGAAAAAATATTTATCGCGACCATCTTTTCTGAAGAGTTATAGCTGTTTTCCATGAGCGATTTTTTCAGGTAAACCTGTATTAAGTGGAATCCCATTTTAATACAGGTTTATTTTTATGCTTGAATGTGTTTCAAACTTGAAAATCATTCGTCTTGAGATGCAGTGAAAGCGCTTAATACAACTTTGTTGGCACGATCCTTGCATTATAAATAAGCGAACGAAAAAAGAAAGGAGCAATGTACATGATTACAGTCATTATCAGCGGCCACGGAAACTTTCCCACAGCATTAAAAGAATCTTCAGGGATGATATTCGGAGAAGAAGACAGCCTGATCGCGGTGCCGTTTCTGAAAGGGGAAGGCATTCAGACACTGCAAGAAAAATATCATCAGACGCTGAAGGACATTCCGGAGGAACACGAGGTGCTTTTTTTAGTGGATATTTTCGGCGGGACGCCATACAACGCAGCGACTCCTTACATCGCGAAGGAGCGGAGATTCGATATGGCAGCCGGCGTGAACCTGCCGATTTTGTTAGAGGCATTGAGCTTGAGGGAGCATATGCCGCTCAAACAACTGCTGAACCAGTTGAAAAAGATGAGCCGGGAATGCTTCCAAATCTGCAGCGAACAATTGGAAAAATTCAGTCAGTCTAATCAGGGAAGAGAGGATGAATTGTAATGAAAATCGTTTTAGCAAGAATTGATGACCGCTTTATTCACGGCCAAGTATTAACAAGATGGATTAAAATCCACGCTGCTGACCGCATTATCGTCGTCTCTGATGAGGTGGCGCAGGACGAAATGAGAAAAACGCTGATCCTTTCTGTCGCACCTTCAAATGTGAAAGCCAGCGCCGTTTCGATCTCCAAAATGGCCAAAGCGTTTCACAGTCCGCGGTACGAAGATACGACGGCAATGCTGTTATTCGAAAATCCGGGCGACATTGTTTCTTTAATCGAAGCAGGTGTTCCGATCGAAACAGTCAATGTCGGCGGGATGCGCTTCGAGAATAACCGCAGGCAAATCACGAAATCGGTAAGCGTGACTGAAAAGGACATCAAATCGTTTGAACAATTGCACGGATTGGGCGTGAAGCTGGAACTGAGGCAGCTGCCGTCAGATTCGAGCGAAGACTTTATGCAGATTTTAAGAAACGCAATAAAATCCTAGAAGGAGGGTTCTAAAGCCATGTCAACGATTCAAATTATTTTGCTGCTCGTCATTGCAGCTATAACAGGTATCGGTAGTGTATTGGACGAAGGGCAGACACACCGTCCGCTGATTGCCTGCACGTTGGTCGGCCTGGTTCTCGGGGATCTGAAAACAGGCATCATTCTCGGCGGAACGCTGGAGCTGATGGCGCTTGGCTGGATGAACGTCGGTCTTGCAATGGCCCCCGATACGGCTATCGCTTCCGTGATTTCGACCATTTTAGTGATTACCGCCGATCAGGGAGTCGGTGAAGGGATTGCCGTCGCGGTGGCTTTGGCTGCTGCGGGTCAGGCGCTGACGATTTTCGTCAGGACGATCACCGTATTTTTAATTCACCGTGCCGACAAATACGCAAAGGATGGCAATTTTAAAGGAATTGAAATCATGCATATTACCGCCATGGCGTTTCAGGCGCTGCGCGTTATGATTCCGACATTGATTGTGGCTCTGATCAGTGTCAGCGCTGTTCAGGCGTTTTTGGGAAATATTCCGGACGTCATCACAAAAGGTTTGCAAATAGGCGGGGGGATTATCGTTGTTGTCGGATATGCGATGGTCATCAACATGATGAACATTCCGTATTTGAAGCCGTTTTTCTATATCGGTTTTTTGCTGGCCGCGTTTACCGATTTCAATTTAGTCGGCTTCGGTGCCCTCGGGCTTTGTCTGGCATTTTTATATCAGCAAGTGATGCAAAAAAATCATGCGCAGGGGGCGGTGGCTGCCGCCAGTGACAGCAGCGTGGCTGCATATGATGATGACGATGATCTGGATGCTTAACTATTGAAGGAGGGACGAATAATGAGCACAGAAAAAAGGTTAACGAAGAAAGAGATTTTCAGTATGTTTATCCGCTCAAACTTTTTGCTCGGATCATTTAACTTTGAGCGTGTACAGGCGCTCGGCTACTGCTACGTCATGATTCCGGCGATCAAAAAATTGTACGGTCCGGGAGCGAAACGGAGCGAAGCGCTCCAGCGCCACTTGGAATGGTTTAATACGCATCCGTGGCTGACAGCGCCGATATTCGGCGTGACCGCTGCGATGGAAGAAGAAATGGCCAACAATAAAAAGATTGATGCCAAAGCGATTAATGGAATGAAAATCGGCTTAATGGGCCCGTTGGCAGGTGTGGGCGACCCGATTTTCTGGGGGACGCTGCGTCCCGTTCTGGCAGCCTTGGGAGCGTCGCTTGCTTTAAGCGGAAACATCGCCGGCCCGCTTTTGTTTTTCTTTTTAATCAACGCGATCAGGTTAAGTACAAAATACTACGGGTTAAAGTACGGCTATGTGAAAGGCATGGAAATTTTGCAGGACTTGGTCGGGAACCGCATTCAGAAACTGACGGAAGGCGCTTCAATACTCGGGCTGTTTGTGATGGGAGCGCTCGTTTCCAAGTGGACGACGATCAATATCCCGATCGTCGTGTCGAGAATTAAAGATGATGCAGGCAAAGTCGATGTACAGACCGTGCAAAACATTTTAGACAGCATCATGCCGGGGGTACTGCCTCTAGGATTGACATTGCTCGCTGCCTGGATGCTTCGCAAAGGGGTGAATCCTCTTCTCATGATTTTCGGTATTTTTATCATCGGGATTGTCGGCTATTGGGCTGGCTTTTTGGCATAAAATGATTTAGTTGTTCTTTTCTTAGCTTTTGGAGAGGCAGGTCCATTCGGCCGCAAAAAGGGGGAGGCTGTTTGGACTTCCTGCCTTAACCGTCACTAAAAACCGTGTGAAGAAGAGGGGAGAAAAGGGATGAAAAAGAGAATGATTCAGATGGGGATCATAGGGGCTATGATGTTTCCGGAAGCCTTTTCCGCAGCTGCGGCCGACCCGGACTACTATAACGAGGATCATCGGCCCAAGTATCATTTCACGCCGGAAGCAAACTGGATGAATGACCCGAACGGGATGGTGTATTACGCGGGGGAATATCATCTGTTTTATCAATATCATCCGTATGGCTTACGCTGGGGGCCGATGCATTGGGGGCACGCAGTAAGCAAAGATTTGGTCAAGTGGGAGCATTTGCCGGTCGCGCTGTATCCGGATGAAAAAGGGACAATTTTTTCGGGAAGCGCTGTCGTCGATCGTCATAATACAACAGGGTTTCAAACAGGGACGGAGAAGCCGCTCGTTGCCATTTATACGCAGGACCGGGACGGGGAACAAGTACAAAGCATCGCCTACAGCAATGACAAAGGCAGGACATGGACGAAGTACTCAGGCAACCCCGTCATTCCAAATCCGGGAAAAAGAGATTTCCGAGATCCGAAAGTCGTTTGGCACAAACAGACGAAAAAGTGGGTGATGGTGCTTGCGGGCGGCGACCGAATTTTAATCTATACATCGCCTGACCTGAAGCACTGGACATATGCGAGCGAATTCGGCGAAGGAGAAGGCAGCCATGGAGGCGTGTGGGAATGTCCGGATCTGTTTGAGCTTCCTGTAGAGGGCAGACCGAATGAAACGAAATGGGTGATGCAAGTCAGTGTTGGAGACGGTGCTGTCTCAGGAGGATCAGGCATGCAATATTTCGTCGGAAGCTTTGACGGCACAACCTTTAAAAATGAAAACCCGCCGAATCGCGTATTATGGACAGATTACGGCAAAGACTTCTACGCAGCTGTCAGCTGGTCTGATATCCCGCGGTCTGACGGGCGAAGGCTTTGGTTAGGATGGATGAGCAATTGGCAATACGCAAACGATGTTCCCACTTCCCCGTGGAGAAGCGCAATGTCTATCCCGAGAGAACTAAAATTGAAAGCGTTTTCCGAAGGATTCAGAATTGTTCAGGCTCCGGTAACTGAGCTGAAGTCGATCAGGGGTGCATCGCAAATGTGGAAAAACAAGATCATTTCACCTCGAAACAGAAATTTTTTGAAAGCGCTGTCAGATAATGCGTACGAAATCAATGCGGAATTTCAAGTAAATACCGGAACTGCGGCCGAATTTGGCTTTAAAGTCCGAACAGGGGAAAACCAATATACGAAAATCGGCTACAGCAAAAACAGCGCTTCACTGTTCGTCGACCGAAGCCAATCCGGAAACGTCTCCTTTAATCCGAACTTTAACACCGGAAAGCATGCGGCCCCGCTGCAACCGGTCGGTGGGAAGGTGAAGATGCGCATTTATGTCGACCGCTCTTCAGTTGAAGTATTCGGCAACGACGGGAGGCAGGTGATCACCGACATTATTCTGCCGGACCGATCCAGTAAAGGGCTTGAAGTATACGCATCTAACGGGTTTGTCAAGCTGAATTCAATGACGGTTCATCCTCTGAAAAACGTATGGGGAACGTCACCCTTTCAATCGAATTTGACCGGCTGGACGACCGTAAACGGTGTATGGGCCGACACGATTGATGGAAAACAAGGGCGATCTGACGGGGATTCGTTCATTTTATCTTCAGCAAAAGGAACAGATTTCACATATGAAGCAGATGTCACGGTAAAGGATGGAAATGGCAGAGGGGCGGGTGCTCTCGTGTTTCGGGCCGACAAGGATGTTCAAAACGGATATCTTGCCAATGTGGATGCCAAGCATGATGTGGTGAAGTTTTTCAAATTTGAAAACGGCTCGGCCTCTGTTATTGCCGAACACCGCACACCGATAGAAACCGGCCGGAAATATCACCTGAAGGCGGTGGCCCGCGATTCCAACTTTCATATTTACTTGGACGGCCGATTGGTGATAAATGCTCGGGATTCCACGTTTACCGAGGGAGCATTTGGCTTGAATGCATGGGATGCGACCGCAGTCTTCCAACATGTTTATGCTGATCGATAACGATGAAGCTGGAATGCCGGGCATTCCAGCCTTTCATTTAAAAGACGCTGCGGACCAATCCGCCGTCCGCCCGCAAGGCTGCACCATTGATCGGCGAGGAAAGCGGACTGCTTAAAAAGGTGACAAAGTGCGCGATTTCTTCCGGCCGAATCAGCCTTTGTATGATAGAGGTCGGCCGGTTTTCTTTCATAAACCGCCTTTCCGCTTCTTCGACCGTCAGGTTTTCATCCGGATAAAGAGTCTTCAGCATCGTTTCAACGCCTTCGGTTAAGGTTGAGCCCGGCATAACGGTATTGACAGTCACATTTGTACCCGTAGCAAGCTCTGCCAAGCTCCGGGAAATCGAAAGCTGCATCGTTTTTGTTGCGCTGTAATGCGCCATTTCCTGTGACGGCATAACCGCAGCTTCGCTCGCAATAAAAATGACCCGGCCTTCTTTTTTCTCGATCATGCTTTGCAAATATCTCCGCGAGAGCCTTACTCCGCTCATAATATTCACTTCGAAAAAGCGGAACCAATCCTCATCCGGAATCTCAAAATATTCCGCCGGCTCAAAAATTCCTAAATTATTAATGAGAATATCAACATGCGGGAACGCTGCTATTAGGTCTTGACACCCTTTCTCAGTGCCAAGATCATAAGGGGCCGGATGAAGAACAGCCTCGGGGAATTGGCCTTTCAATTCGTCTATTATTTGATTGACCTTGTCTTGCCGGCGTCCGTTAATGATGACAGACGCACCTTCTTTCGCAAGTGAAGCGGCAATCGCTTTGCCGATTCCGGACGTTGATCCGGTCACCAATGCTGTTTTTCCTCGTATGTTCAGGTTCATCATGGATCCCTCCGTTTTCTTTTCAGTATAAACAGAACAATGTCATACAAAACATCATTCATGATTATGGAACAGAAGAACCCGAAACGGAAGTACGCACTTTAAAGTTATATAGGCACTTTTTTGTGCCCCCTCAGTTTAAAGAGGGGACCGTTTGTTTGACCAGGCAAAAAAAGCATCAAAAAACCGCCGTCTGTAAACGGCGGGCTTACTGTTTATGGGGAATTCAATCATAGCAAGTAACGGTGATGTATGTATCGTTCCCTTTAAACAGAACGAGTTCTGCTTTTTTGTTCGCGCCATCTGTAAAATCGCTGACATCGATAACCGGACTGTTGCTTTTCGGTCCGACGTAGATATTTTTTCTAACGATTTCGGGCGTGCTTCCCGCCCCGTCAACTTCATACAGCGTAAAAGTAAAGCCATAAAAGCTGTTGTTGTGAAAATAAAATTTCCCTCCGCCTGATTTAATGATCGGAGTCTGCGATGTCATGCCGTATGTGCCGATATTATCCCATACACCGGCACCTGCTGCAGACACAGAAGAAAAAGGCAAAAGCAAACACGCCAAAGTGAGCAGTAAGGCACCGATTTTGCTGAATTTCATGATTGGTCCTCCTTTTTAGTCACTACACTGGGGATTGTATCATTCATCACAGATGAAAGAATGAGGCATTGTTCCCTGAAAAATTGGGTTTATCTTTTTTACGCGATGCACTTTTTGCGAGCGGCATCCATAAATTGTGCTTTTATTAAGAAAAAAGGCCGATCATGGTGCTGCGGCGCTGTAACAAATGAAGCTGATATCCCATGAAGGCCTCCGCGGTTTTTCGAGTTTTTTTCTTTTGAAATTGAAATAGGCACTGCTAATGATTGACAACATTTTCAAACTGACTTAAACTTAGTTTGATGATTAAACTAAGTGTGTGCATAAGGAGTGGATGAAAGAGGGAGATCATTTTATGTTCTGATCAAAGCAACCTTCGAAATCTGATTCTTGCGAAATTGGAAAAAGGAGGTGATAAGATGACATAAACCTACAATCTAGTATTCGTGGTTGACGAGTGAAGCATCTGTCTCACTTCGGCTGAAAGGCCGCTTGCCAGGTTCTATGTATGCGCTTTCATAAAAACTTATCATAAAGCCGTTTTGAAAGGCTGTGGAGGAGGTAAGAATCATGACGGGTGGACATGTAAACCAAGTTAGTATGTATGAGAAATCCGGTTATGCTTCTGGAGATTTAGCATGTAATTTAATTTACACCACGGTTTCTACATATCTGTTATTTTTCTATACGGATGTTTATGGTTTATCAGCCGCTGCCGCTGGAACAATGTTTCTGATTGTTCGAATCATTGATGCGCTTGCCGATCCTTTTATCGGAACATTAGTAGACCGAACAAACAGCAGATTCGGGAGGTTTAGGCCGTATCTGCTGTTCGGCGCGTTTCCGCTTGCTGTACTTGCCATCCTCTGTTTTACAACTCCAGATTTTTCAGATACCGGAAAATTAATCTACGCTTATATCACGTATGTCGGTTTATCACTCACATATACAGCGATAAATGTTCCATACGGCGCATTAACCTCCGCGATGACGAGAGATAATCAAGAGGTCGTCAGCATTACTTCGGTTCGGATGGTCTTTGCCAATCTTGGCGGACTCATCGTATCTTTTTTTGTTCCTTTACTTTCTACTTATTTAGGTGATACGACAGGAAACACGGCTCTTGGCTGGCAGCTGACGATGAGCATGCTGGGGATAATTGGCGCCTGTCTATTAATCTTTTGTTTTAAAAGTACAAAAGAACGGGTCACTCTGCCAATGTCCGAAGAAAAAATTAAATTTTCCGATCTATTCGAGCAATTCCGGGTGAATCGTCCGTTAGTCGTTTTAAGCATTTTCTTTATCATTATTTTTGGCGTCAACTCGATAAGCAATTCCGTCGGCATCTACTACATGACGTACAATGTAGGCAGAGCCGATCTTGTGAAATGGTACGGCTTGCTTGGAAGCCTTCCTGCATTGGCCATCCTGCCGTTTATACCCCGAATCAATAAGTGGCTGGGAAAGAGAAAGCTATTAAATGCCGCTTTATTATTAAATATCATTGGACTTTTAGCCATTCTCATTGTTCCGCCAAGCAATGTGTTTCTGGTGCTCTTCTTTCGGGTCATTGCCGCAGTTGGAAGCGTGACGGCCGGGGGATATATGTGGGCGCTTATCCCTGAAACAATCGAATATGGCGAATATAAGACTGGGAAACGCTTGAGTGGATTGATTTATGCGATTATCGGCTTCTTTTTCAAGTTTGGCATGGCACTCGGCGGAATCGTTCCAGGACTCATATTGGAGAAGTTCGGCTATGCCGCAGGCCAGGTCCAAACACCTGAAGCGTTGACAGGGATATTATTAACGACAACTGTAGTTCCGGTTATTTTCCTTATATTGGCTATAATCGACATTAATTTTTACAATTTAAGCGATGAAAAATATGCAAAAGTCGTACGTGAATTAGAGAATAGAGATAAAGTGACTTGGACTCTATGAAGAATTTCAGTGGAAATATACATTTTAAAGACAACCGTGAGGAGGAATGAAGATGAAAATTATCAATCCGGTGCTTAAAGGTTTCAACCCGGATCCATCCATATGTAGAGTAGGGGAAGATTATTATATCGCAGTATCCACCTTCGAATGGTTTCCAGGAGTGCAAATCCATCATTCAAAAGATTTGGTGAATTGGCGTTTAATTGCACATCCGTTGCAGAGGGTTTCACAATTGGATATGAAAGGGAATCCCGACTCAGGCGGTGTATGGGCGCCTTGTCTAAGTTATAGTGAAGGAAAGTTTTGGCTTATATATACAGATGTAAAAGTTGTGGACGGAGCCTGGAAAGACTGTCATAACTATTTAGTTACTTGCGAAACCGTCGATGGGGATTGGGGGGAGCCGATTCAACTAAATAGTTCCGGCTTCGATGCTTCATTGTTCCATGATGTCGACGGAAGAAAATATTTGTTAAATATGCTGTGGGATCACCGGATCGGCCGCCATTCATTC
>Ga0180433_10009044_pt1 | contig 12267 bp, 11 predicted proteins | sample SS_ome_8_FD_132980 | JGI IMG/M metagenome (GOLD analysis project Ga0180433, IMG submission 132980) | Hypersaline lake sediment archaeal communities from the Salton Sea, California, USA - SS_1_D_1 metaG | ecosystem: Environmental > Aquatic > Non-marine Saline and Alkaline > Hypersaline >... | reverse complement strand
GTGACAGGGGCCACCCTTTAAATTTTTCATTCGATTATTTAATAAAAGAACCAAAATACTATTCTGAAGCATTTCCTTTAACTTCATTTCGAACTTATCAAATAATCTCTGTGATCAATTCCTCCTCGCCTCCATTTTTAAGGATCTTTTTTCGCCTACACCATCCTCCCCCTTTGTATTTTTAAGGACCTTTTTTGGTCCTCGGTGACATGAGATTCTACCTTTCAAAATGACCCTAATCTGATGTATCTAATCCACATTTGTCGGTTAAAAAATCATCAACCACAAAGAAATTCATTCTGTAGCGAAAAAATATATGTTTAATTTGTTATTTTTTTAAGTAGAATGATAGAGAGGAATTTTAAATGGGAAAAATATTAGAAGAGGATGCCATAAAAGGAGATATTAATAGCGAGGGGGAAATCCCCGATATAAGCCTTCCTATGATTTTGCCACGCCATGAAAAGTTATATAAGATGTTTTCAGGCAAATTTATTGGGATTGTAGAGGGGAAAATCATCGCTTTCGATGCATCTCTTAGAAAATTGCAAAAAAAAGTAAGAGATATCATTCCCGAAGGGAAAGATTGTACAGTCGAATATTTCGAAGATGAGGTTTCGATTTATGGATCTTGTTTTTAATTAATCTATACACTAATATTAATACAAGAAAAAAGAAAAGTAGTAAAAAAACAGTCGTAAATCGTTTCGCTACATTTGTTCAATAATCTTTCTCAACACGGGCTCGCCTGCGGCCCCAATCATCATGCCGTTGCGCACCAAAGTTTGGCCATCTACCGCAATATCATGTTCCAACAGCTTTCCATCCTTAAAGAAAAGGAGCGTCGGGATGGCCGTGATTCCAAACATCTGCCCTAAGGGGCGGTTCTGATCGAGGTCTACCTGGATTAAATGAATTAACCCCTCATCTTCCAGCTTATGCAACACGGGCGCTACAAATTTACACGGCCCGCACCACACGGTGTAAATATCAATTACCAGTTTTCCTTCCTTGGGGGCGCCTTCAATGCCAACCTTTTCTAACTCGTCCACAAACAATTATTGAGTCATCTCGTCCAATTAGTTTAAGTTATTCTCATAAAAATATTTAAGTTGTATAGTAAGAATAAGCAATTTTAACTTATATTCTTTGTATTTTAAAAATATTGAAAGATCCGAAAATTTGGTTTGGAAATATAGGCGAAATCGCCCCTCCTCAATAAGTTAGAAGTACCTTTCCTATCATTCCCACTCATTTGTAAATCTTAAATACGGTCTTTTATTCCTCTACGAGGCAACCTTCTGGTTCTTCTACGGTTTTCTAGGGGATTAGGTCTTAAAAAGATAGGTAGAGGTAAATTCTTTTCCTTGCGCGGTTATTGTACACACTTTCCACTCGGGAGTGATGAGGATCTGTGCCTTCTCAATTGCTTCCAAGGGAATGCCTTCTTTTGCCAACACAGAGGGGAGCCACGCAATAATTTTTTTATAGTAGCGCTCCACATCATCTCCCTCCAGATCGGGGGTAAAGTTACCCGTCAATAGATCGATCTCTATTTCCCTTTCTGGCGTATAATGGTGGAACGGGTCAATCATGTGTCCCTCTTTGTCGCTGATGGAATCCCGCAATGCCTCATGGGCTACGGATTTCAAACGGTTTAACTTCATTTATTTTCTCCTAAATTATTGAATGAGACGATTTTTGGGAATACAATTAGTATATAATTTGTTGATCTTCTATTTTAATCTAGTTCTTATGGGAAGGATTCCAAAAAGGAGGAAGGAGGATAAAATGCTTTATTTCGATCAATCATTCATAAATCACGATAGCTTCTTTCATAATAGCGTCCTTCATAAAGGGACTAATTCCATTTTGAGATAATAAGTCAATTTTCATATTCAAAGCTTTGGCTAATTCTTCTTCAATAGCTACATGGTCTAATAAACTAGTTCCCTCGGGAAATTCAACAATTAAGTCTAAATCACTCTTTGGCGTCGCTTCATGGCGGGCATAACAAATAATAAAATTTTTTTTATCCCATGTTTTACGAGAATTGAGATAATTTTATTCTTTATTTCTTCTTTCAATTCCATTTTATTATCCACCATAATTAACACTTTTTATGTATATCCGCATAAATTTAATCTTTTGCAAATTTTTAGCTAAAAAAGCAAAATTAAAAACTCTCTCTCCTTATTGTACAGATCTTATATGATCATCGATTTCAATTAGTGCTCTATGATAATATTAAAAATGCTTAAATAAATATTTGTGTCTAAATGTTTACCATAGAGCCTCTTATAAGGAGGGACCCCCTTCTCTATCAAAGATAACTAAGGAGCAAGATTAGAGCGATGATGCCCGTGATGAAGAACAGGAGGCGCGAGTAGAATTTAAAGATAAAGGAATCAAACCACCTTTTCTTGCGAAATGCATGAAATCCCTTCAGAAGATGGGTGATTTCCCCCGCCTCATTTTTGCGAAAGATCACCGTCTCATAGGGCTCCACCGTGCCATAATCCAGCTGATCCACGAGGTTATAATAGAGGGGATCATCGGAAGAGGCGGGCCACAGTTTTACCCCGTGCTTTTTATTCCCCCATAGGGTCTTATAGACCAAGCGCTCTTTTTTCCATCGGATGCGGATTTCACCGCCCGCCATATAGAATCGGGTATTGGTCAGCACCCCTTTCTCGGGGCCGTATCGTCCTTGAATAGAGTCTTTAGTAGAAACATCGAGGGTATAAGGGATCGGCTTTAGCCGCGCTTTAGGGTCCGGAGGCTCTAAAATCTTATGAAGGATTTCGTGAGCAATGCGCATGGCGCCCATGTCCCTGATCGAATTCTGATTCAGTGCCACGATGAGCCCCGCCCTTTCCTCGGGCAAGAGATACATCTCGGCTAGATAACCATTAATGGAGCCGCCGTGCCCATAAATTTTGTAGCCTTCGAGGTCATAGATCCAGAAGCAGTAGCCCATAGCTTTCAAGCGGGGATCTAATTGGTAATGGGGGGTGGTTAGCAAGTCCAGCGTCTCTTTTTTAAGGAGCTGGGTTCCCTTATAGGATCCTCCGTTTAGCAAGCAGCGCATATAGCGGGTCATATCGCCGATGGAGGCATATAGCGATCCCGCTGGCATTAGGGTCTGCATAGCGGTTCCGAACTCCACATACTCCCCTTTGGTATATTTATATCCCTTCGCTTGATGGGGTTTGACCCGCGCGCTCCACACAAAATCGCTATGGTCCATCTCTAGGGGATTGAAGAGGTTTTTGATCATATAGCGGGAAAACTCAATCTCGCTGATTTCCTCCAAGAGGTATCCCAACAGATAATAGCCAAAATTGGCATACGCCCACTTGGTTTCGGGCTCTAGTTTCAAGTGGATCTCCCGCTCAAAGATCTGGCGAAGGGAATATAATTTGGAGGGCTCTTCATTGACGAAACGCCTGAAGCGGAGAAGGTCCGAAAGCTTGAGAAGTTCCCCAATGCCCGAAGTATGCGTGAGGAGGTGCTGAAATGTAATAGGTGGGGCTTTGGGATTTTTAGGACGGATGCTCCCGTAGGGAAGATATTCATTTATAGGGTCCTCCAGCTGAAATTTTCCCTTTTCCCACTGCTGAAAAAGCCCAAGGGTGGTAAAAGTTTTGGAAATGGAGCCCATGCGAAAGACCGTCTCGCACGTGACCTTTGTTTGCCGCTCCACATCTGCGAACCCAAACCCATCGCAAAACAGCGTCTCACCGTCCTTTATGAAACCTATTGCTAATCCCGGAATGTGCAACTCTGCCATTCGTCCTTCTAGGAACTCTTTTAAACTCTCGATATCCCACTTCACGGTGATCACATATAATTAAGTGATTAATTCTAAAAAGAAATACCTTTAAAATTTTGAAAGCGTTATTATGCATAAGATTAAGAAAATATTTTTAAAGAATGTGGACATATGGCAACCTTAGATTTTGATTTTAGAAATCAGCTTATTAAAAGTGAGCTCGGAGATACGCTCGCTTATTGCTATCAATGTGCTACGTGTTCTGGAGCGTGCCCCGTAGCTCAAGTGACAGAAGGAAGATATAATCCGAGGAGACTAATTTTAGATTCCTTGTTGGGCTTAAAAGAGAAGATTTTTGGTCCTGAAAATGCCTTTAATATATGGGGATGTACCATGTGTGATACTTGTGACGAGGTATGCCCTCAAAAGGTGGAGCTTACAGAGATTTTCATCATTCTGAAGAATATGAGCGTCCAGCGGGGAGAAGCACCCGAGCATTATACCATGCAAGCGTCTACGGTCTTAGAGACCGGAAAGGCTATTCCTATGCAATCGGCAATCGAGCGGCGACGAGGTCAGTTAGGTTTACCCGATGTGATGGCGCCGGACGTCGAGGAAGTGCAAAAGCTCTTGAAAGCCACCAAATTACCGGAAAAACTTCCTAAAAAAGAAGAATAGACTATTTTATTATTTTACTTTCTACTCTTTAACTTTTTCATTCTATCTTAGAGACAATTTTATTCCCAATTTATCTTTTAACTATGAATCCAAATAATAATATAGCGGGCGAAACTATTCCTAGTACACTCAATTATATCCCATTCAAGAGGAATGAAGATGAGGAAACCCATTATTGGCGGCAACTGGAAAATGAATCGGGGCGATCCCGAGGAAGCTGAAGCAATGCTAAGCGCTTTTGTCCCTCTGGTGGAGGATGTGGGGGATGTAGATATCGTCATCTGCCCCCCTTATACCTCCTTAGTCCAATCGCACGAGCTCCTCAAGGATTCCAATGTGAAGCTCGGAGGACAAAATATGTATTTTGAGGATTCTGGGGCCTATACCGGCGAAATATCCCCTCAATTTTTAAAGGCGGTGGGCTGTGAGTATGTCATTTTAGGACACAGTGAACGGCGTAATATTTTTGGAGAGTCCGATGGGCTGGTCAACAAAAAACTCAAAAAAGCTTTAAGCGAAGCACTCAATCCCATTGTCTGCATAGGCGAGCATTTAGAAGAGCGGGAAGCGGGAAAGACCAAAGATATCATCCAGAATCAAATGCAGAACTCGTTTAAAGACATCTCAAAAGAGCAGATGAAAAAGATCGTGATCGCCTACGAGCCCATCTGGGCTATCGGCACCGGAAAAACCGCCACCCCAGAGCAAGCCGAAGAAGTACACGTGTTTATTCGCCAGCTCTTAAGCGATAAATACGATGCGAACACTTCTGAATCTGTGCGCATTCAATATGGAGGCTCCATTAAGCCCCATAATGCCGAAGAGTTATTTTCTCAAAAAAATATCGATGGCGGTCTGGTAGGCGGCGCATCCTTAGAAGCGCAATCTCTGGCGGACATCGTGCACGCCGCGCAGAAGACTCTATAAATATAACCTTTTTTTATTCTAATTTTAAACCCTAAATATTTCTTTTTTATTAAAGCAAAACTCTTTTCCGCTCAGATGATAAGGGATTTCCACTTTTTCTACGTCAATTTTATTATTTTTAAGAACGTCGTCTTTTCCTAAGCAAGTGACGACTTTGCCGATAAATAGGGTGTGATCACCTGGCACTCGAGATGGGCAATGCACTCTTGGATGCGTGGGCAGGCCACCTTAATGCCCTCCAAGGGGTGCAATTGCGTTTCCTTGAATTTGTCTACGCGCCGGCCCGAATGACTTCCGCAATAGTATACTTCCTTCATGATCTCTTTCGTAGGGACGTTAATGGTAAATTGTTTAGATTCTTTAATGAGGTCATGGGTATAACGTTGAGGAGCCACCGAAATGGCCACGATAGGAGGATTGCGGCTGATGATCATAGTCCATGCGAGCGTGATGATGTTTACTTTTTTCTGGTGGTGAGCCGTACATAAAATGGTCTGCCGCGGATGCAGCAAATGAACATGGGAATTAGGATTTAATGATTTAAACTGATTCATTTGGGATTAACCTTGAAGTTGATTTATTAGAAAACAGATACACCGTTTAAAAAATGTTTCTATCCCAAGATCATATTGAATTCTGAGGCTAAGTTGGCAGGAAACTCTCCGAGATAACTCTGGGGGTCCGCAAACAGCAGATAGAAGTAGGGTTCAAATAATCCGTCCACGGTCACGCCAATCCCGCTATTAATTAAATAGACCCAGACTTGAGAGCCCTTAAAGAAACTCTGCCGGTACTTCCATTCCAGCGGATCGATAATAGGAATTGCGCCAATATTGCGCAAGATGATCTCTATATCCTTAAACGAGTATTTCTCCCCTAAGACCATGATAGGGCTGAGGTCAAAGGACGTAATGCAGATACCCTCCAAGCCGTAGTCTTTCATCTCTTCTAAAAAGGTGTTGCTTGACATGCGGATATTGCCCGAATTATCTTGCACTCGGTTTCTGGCTTGTTTATCGGTTAAAATCTCGATTATCTTTTTTTCTTCTGCATTTGTGATATCTCCACTGGAATCTAAAGGAATTTTGGCGGAAATAACAGCATCATAAATTAAGCGAACTTTCTGGCGAATAGATTTGTGCAATAAATAGGTTTCCGTTTGGGTGGTAATCAGCACATCGCCCCGATAGGTTCGGTGCTTGCTTGTGAGGTTCTCGAGGGGGTCATCGGTTCGAGATTTGAATTCCAAGTTCTTGATTTTTTTATCCATATTTCGTGCGAACTCAAATAGCGCCGAAATCAATCCCGCATTAAGTTCGAATGATTTTCCTGACTCCAGTGATATATTTGGTTTTAGCGACTTTTCAGTGAAGTCAAAGAACCGCAGATATAATTTAATCCCCTTAGGTAAATTTTTGATATGAAGGTCATAATAGGGATACCCAGTAGACGTGATAACGCTAAATGTGTAGATTGTCACTTTAGTACCTCATTTCACCTTCAAAGGGAGATTAATAAGAAAATATAATTGCTTTATTTAAAAATTTATTATTTATAGTCTACGCATTCTGGAATTATTGAATAGCATATGGGAATTTAATTTGCTTCCTCAAGAAAAAGGAGATAAAAAAGATTAATAGGAGATGGTCACGAGTTCGTTGCCCCGAACTTTATATTGCTTGTCCACATACACCAACACTGCATGTCCGCTGTGGGCATAAACAATAGGGACTGTGGGCTTGGTTGCGTTTTCTACCAAAGATCGTTTGATAATGATTTTGATAGTTTTATTGCATCCCTTACAGTGGACCAGAGCCGTTTTATATAAATCGAGTTGATTGAGGTTTTTTAAAGTATCTCGGATTACTCTGGAAAATCCATTAAAGATGTCGCATCTGTCCCCATAACACGTCATTAACAAAGACTCATCATAGATCTTAAAAAATTCTTCCATCAGATGCTCCATGATGGTTTCCAACAACAAGCTTTGCACTTCTGGGTCCGCCCCAATGGTAAAGACCACCTCATTTCGCACGAAATAGACCAATTCTATATCGGCCTTTTTCACACAATAGAAAATATTCTTTTCGGGAGCGTTTCGAGTGAGTTTTATCTCAAAAAAGGTGGATTTCGGATTGTATTTGGTGGTCCATTCAAAATAATTCTCATTATCGGATTTATAGGGCCCTAAATTCACGAAATAAATTTTATCCAGCAGATTGGTAGTGGAATACATGGGTCACAGACCTTTGATCTTGTTATTACTAGTAGAAAACAAATTCTCCTTATTAATTGTTTTTAATAAGAAGAGATATGATTTAAGAAATGAGGAGAGCAGGCCTTCCGGGGTATGCTTGTGAGGCTTTTTTGCTTTCGGCATCGTTTTCAATTAAGATTTCGACATTACATTCATATTTCTGCTCTAAGATGGGTTTAATGTCCGTAAAGAAATTAAGTTCTTGTTCCGTAGATAGAGTGACCGTCGAAAATTTCCCCACATTCTTTAGGGCTTTATTGACCATTTGACTTATAAACTTGCCTTGCGGTTTAAACTTCTCTTCCTTCATTAGAGCCTTCATGATCTCGCCTTGATTTTTGGTCTCTTCCACCATCGTCATCATTTTTTCATTAAAATCATATTTCCATTGATCCGCGATAATAATCTTTATGTTCTTAATCGCATCTTTTTTGATAATTTGCTTAATATGGTTGATGGAATCAATAATGTTTTCCATTAATTTATCTCTATAATCGTTCTCCTCAGTGAGCACAGATTCATCATAATCTGGCCACTCGGCCAAACTTAAATAATCATTTTCTCCGATTAATTCCCATAATTCCTCAGTAGTGTGCGGTGCAATGGGGTGAAGAATCATGATTAGTTTTTTACGCGCCTCTTTAAAAATTTCGAGCTTAACTCCTTCATTTTTATATTTTGACAATTCTTGGGCAAATTGAATGATCTGATTGACGGCATCTCGAATAGAAATAACATTGAGATTCTCGGTCACGATTTTGATGGTTTTATTCAGAAGGTACTTAATTAAAGTGTCTCGAATTGAATCTTCCTTTCGAATGCTTTCGGGATCTTCGGCTAAGGTAAGAAAAGTGTTTTTAATAAACTTATAGGCAAATCCCACTCCCTCATCGGACCATTCCAATCCAGATTCGGGACTGGCGCCAAAAAGAATGAAAAATCGTGCCGCATCTGCCCCATAATCTTTCATGATTTCTCCCGGATCGACGGTATTTCCATAACTCTTGCTCATCTTTACAGATTTCATGATTAAATCCGCATTTCCACATTTTTTACACTTCATCTCCTCTAAATCCGCTTTCATTAGGAAGGCATTACAATTAGGACAATATGGATGGGTTTTATTAATCATCCCTTGCGTTAGAAGCCTCTGAAACGGTTCATCGTGAGAGTGAAACCCTAAATCTCTGGTGACCTTTGTCCAAAATCGAGCATAAATAAGGTGAAGAATTGCATGCTCAATTCCGCCAATATATTGGTCTACATTACCCCAATAATCTACATCCTCTCTCAAATAGGGTACTTTCTCATGCTCACGCGATGTAAACGCAAAGAAATACCAAGAACTGTCCACAAAAGTATCCATCGTATCCGTCTCTCTTTTGGCATCTTTGCCGCAGTTGGGGCATTTAGTCTTAAGAAAGCTTTCACTGCTTTCTAAGGGATTGCCTGCCCCTTCAAATTTGACATCTTTAGGCAGCAAAACGGGCAGATCCTCATAAGGAACGGGGACCACTCCACAGTCAGGACAATGAATTATAGGAATTGGGCATCCCCAGTACCGCTGTCGGGAGATTCCCCAATCTCGGATTTTGTAATTAATAGTGGCATAACCCGCATTCATCTCATCCAATTTTTCCGTGATGGCATTGATGGCTGAGCGATTTTCCATTCCATTGAACTCTTCGGAATTAGCCAAAATTCCATCGGTTTCATAAGCTCTGGTCATTTTGTCTGCGTTCAATTCATAATCGTACGGTTGAATAACTACCTTTACAGGAATATCGTGCTTACGCGCGAACTCAAAATCCCGTTGATCATGACCTGGGACTGCCATAACTGCTCCGGCTCCATACTCATAGATGACAAAATTGCCTATATAAATCGGAACCTTTTCTTTGGTCATTGGGTTCACCGCATACTTTCCAATGAACATTCCCTTCTTTTCGATGTCAAGATCCGTGCGCTCGAAACGATCTTGTTTCATGACCTCCTCATACAATTGGGTGTATTGTTCTTCATATTGGGTGTCCACCACCCACTCTCTTACCCAAGGATGTTCTGGGGCAAAAACCATGAAGGTCACACCAAAGATAGTATCGGGACGAGTTGTGAAGATATCTATGGACCTATCCTCGCTTACTATTGGAAACTTAATAATACTGCCTTCGCTTTTTCCGATCCAGTTTTTCTGCATTATTTTGACTTTTTCGGGCCAATCTACTTTTTCCAAGCCCTCTAAAAGCTCTTCTGCATAATCCCGAATTTTTAAAAACCACTGGGTTAAATATTTCATCTCCACCTCGCTATTACATCTCCAGCATTTTCCCCCCTGGGCTTGCTCATTAGCCAATACCGTATTACATTTGGGACACCAATTGACATAACTTTCTTGCCGGTAGGCCAGTCCTTTCTCGAACATTTTGAGAAAGAAGTGCTGGTCCCATTTGTAATAATTGGGATCGTGGCTGTAGATCTCTCGCGTCCAATCATAGGAGAGGCCAATTCGTTTCTGTTGCTCTTTCATGGTGCTAATATTGTTATCCGTCCATTCTTCGGGATTAGCGCCGTGATCTATAGCCGCATTTTCAGCAGGCATGCCAAATGAGTCATATCCCATAGGATATAGAACATTATAGCCGTTCATTCGCATAAATCGGGCATAAGAATCCCCAATCGTATAATTGCGAAGATGTCCCATATGGAGTTTTCCCGAAGGATAGGGATACATTTCCAAGACATAATATTTTTTCCTTTTAGGTTCTCGGTTTACCTCAAAGATCTTATCTTTTTTCCATTTCGCTTGCCATTTTTTTTCAATTTCTTGAGGATTATACTCAACCATATATATCCATCATTCATTTTTTCTATTTTTTATTATGCAAGTACTTGGTGGGTTAAATTTTTTTCTAACCTACTAGGTTTCTCACTATAATCATTCATCTCTTCAAGTAGAGGCAAATTATTTACTAACCTTAACAATTTGATTTGTCATCAAGCATGCAAATCAATGGCAAATTAAAAGAAGGTTAGATTTGCTCGCTTGTTAGCGTAATAATAAGAGCACTCTGCACAATGATTCCAAATGCAACAAGGCTTCTATATTATTACCAGATGCTATCATAATTATAAAATGATAATCTTACTCTAATTTTAAATTTTTTGTAAAAAGAAAATGATGATAATAAGAAAACTACTAAATTAGGAATCTTTTAACTCCTCCAATTTACGCCTTTCTTTCTCCCGCTTCTTTTGGAGTTTTCTTAATTTCTTTTCCCGTTTTCTTCTGGCTTTTTCTTGCTTTTTTAAGCGCTTTTGCTTCTTTTTGAGTTTTTTAAGTTCTCTCTTTTCTTTTTCAATTTTTTCCAATTGTAATCGTTCTTGCTCTAGTTTCTCTTTTTCTTTTCGAATTTTTTCCTGCCTCTCTTGTTCCAGTCTGAGCTGCTCTTGCCTTTGACGTTCCTTTTCCTCTTCTTCTCTTTTTAATTTCTCTCTTTCCTTTCGTACGCGCTCTTTTTGCGCCCTAATCTTTTCCAAGCGCTCTGCTTCTTTTCGTTCCTCTTCAAGTCGCTTTCGTTCTTGCTCTAATCTTTCCCTTTCCTCTCTTTCTCTTTCTAGGCGTTCTTGTTCCTGTCTCTCTCGCTCTAATCTCTCTTTTTCCAATCTCTCTTGTTCTAACCGCTCTTTCTCGAGCCGTTCTTGTTCTAACCGCTCTTCTTCTAATTCTTTTATCCATTTATCTAGTTTTTGGACGATTTTTTTCTTATCCTTAAGGGGCATGCTCATCCCTATAGGTTTCGTTCGATACATGCGTTCGTATTTACTTAATTCCCACATATAATCCGATTGAAGCATAATTTTCCGAAGATTATCCCGGGCAAGACCACACGCCATCGCAAAGGACTTCATATCAAAACCTTCATCGAGAATATATTTTACATACAATAAGATCTCTTCGGGGTCGCCTTCCGGTGGAGTGGGTAAGGGTTTTATGTCCACTTTTTCTGATTTCACGGTTCTTAATTGAAAGGATTCATCTTGTTCTTGGTCAATTAGTTCTGACGTAGAGATATATTCTGTTTCTTCATGCTGTGAAGGGTCATATAATTGAGCCTCCGAGATGAGTTGCGGTTTCTCTTGAGGTGGAACGAATTCTATATCTTTCTTTTCTTTTCGTTTAAATGTCTCGGGCCATTCTTTTATCTCCCCTAATGTAGGCTCTGCGGAGATGAGGATTGATTCTTTTGGCATTAGAGTAGCTATTTTGACCTCTTCCTCAGAGGGGGACAGAACATGTTCCGATTTCAATTGCTTTCCAGCACTTTCTAACATAGAATATAGATACATCGGATCAAAATCTATAGAAGAGTATACCATCTTTAGGTTCTTAATGGATTGATTAACCGCCGCCAGATTTTCAGAAGTCATCATCTTATCTAATAGTTGATCTGCTCCATAGGTGATTTCATTAATTGCGGCTGTGGATTTCATATACTCACTTTCAAATTTCGCCCGCATTTTATCGGATACTAAAATTTTATTGAAAGAATCCCAATGGGTGCTGAGCAATTTATGACCGTCGCCGTCAATTTGATAACTGCTAGGGTTTTTTATTTGGTTTAACATATCC